>Ga0206834_1003_pt2 | contig 147844 bp, 114 predicted proteins | sample Alteio_BWOrgCont_30_FD_152854 | JGI IMG/M metagenome (GOLD analysis project Ga0206834, IMG submission 152854) | Enriched cells from forest soil in Barre Woods Harvard Forest LTER site, Petersham, Massachusetts, United States -... | ecosystem: Environmental > Terrestrial > Soil > Temperate forest...
TTAGGAGTTCACGTATGATAAATACAATTATTATTTTATTTAATCAAAATAAAATAATTATGATTGTTATTAGGAGTTCACGTATGATAAATACAATTATTATTTTATTTAATCAAAATAAAATAATTATGATTGTTATTAGGAGTTCACGTATGATAAATACAATTATTATTTTATTCAATTAAAATAAAATAATTATGATTGTTATTAGGAGTTCACGTATGATAAATACAATTATTATTTTATTCAATCAAAATAAAATAATTATGATTGTTATTAGGAGTTCACGTATGATAAATACAATTATTATTTTATTTAATCAAAATAAAATAATTATAATTGTTGTTAGGAGTTCACGTATGATAAATACAATTATTATTTTATTCAATTAAAATAAAATAATTATGATTATTATTAGGAGTTCACGTATGATAAATACAATTATTATTTTATTTACTCATCATTTTATCATAAAATTTATTTTTGTCTGATTTTGATGATAATTTTTTAATTGCGATTTCTATTTCATCGTTTTTACCTGATTTCTCTTGTAAAATTTTATTTTTATATATTTGTACTTGTTCCTTGAATAAATTATTTTTTCCTCCTTTTATAGCTACTGGACTTTTAAGATAATTTTTCTTTTCTGATATTTCATATTTATCATCTAAATCGCGCAGTTGTCTATCTGTTGTGTCTCCTTTTCCACCAATCATGGGTTGATTTGTCGTTGTAAATTCCTTTTTTTGAAATACACTATGTCCTTCATTATGATTGTTATTAGTGTTATTGATATTATTTTCAACGATTATTTGCTCTTGTTTTGATCCCAGATTTTCACCATTGTTAATAACACTAGCATTAATCGTATCATCTGTATGATTCGTACCATCTTCCGATTCATATGAATTATGTCCACTTCCTTCCATCGGTTCAGCATGATCCATTTGTGAACCATTTTGTTGATCAATGATATCAACTATTCTCACTGTTTCGCCCGAACCACTTGCAGTATTATCTGTATCAATATTATCACTGTTAGTATTATCTGTTTCGGATTCTAAAATTTTATTTATATTATCAAATTCCATATCTCTTTTGACAATTGATCGCATATTGTGGTATCTTGATTGTGGCATATGTTCAGATATTTCGTTGTCATCATGTATATAGTCATTTTTAAGATATTCCTCGAGAATCAATTTCATCGGCAACATTTTTCTTATAGCTTCGATTATAGAAATTTTAATAAGTTCATATGCTTCACGTTGATTTCTTTTAATTTCCACTGTTGAAAAACCGTGCCAAAATAATTCAGGATAATTGTAGAACATTCTGGCTGTTTCAACATAACACTTGTGGACAAATGTTTTTATATCAATTAAATTATGAAATTTTTCGTCAACAAGTCTGCATCTTTTTTCTGATGCATTGTAAGTAAGCAAAACAATATAACTTTTTATCACACCCTTTACTAAATCATCAAACCAGTCAGAACATTTACTTGCTTCTCTTATTCTATTCGTTTCTGCTTCTATTTTGTAATTGTTTAAATTTTTAATTCCCAATAAAAATTCTTGAAAAATTCTAAGTACACCAGGATTTTTTAATTCCATATTAGGATTATCTTTTATGGCTTCCTTAAATTGTTTTTCCGTCTCACATGCCTTATCGTAAATTTTTCTTATACCTTCGTGAATTAAAGGTGACATTATATTTGTTAAAAAAGATGTATACTCAGTTTTTATTTCTACAATATTTCTTTCGTAAAAATGTGTCATTATATTAACTTCTATTTTATTGCCTATATAATTTATCCATCAAGATTAATCTTGTATTTTGATCGCAAATTTTAAATAATTAAATACAAAAAATTGATATTTATTGATATTCATGAAAAACCATATATATAAACAAAATGAACAACATAAACTTCTCGAGATCCTTTAAATTATCTATTTTTCAAAACAATGAAGCAAGTTAATCAAGTTTTATCCCAAGTTTTTCCGTATGTATTTAATAATATACCTGAAAACATTAAATACGCTGCAATATATTGTAGAAAAAGTAATGCTGGTGCTGGTAATGAGTTATCATTTTCAGTTCAGAAAAATATATGTGAAACTTTTTGTAAAGAACGTAATCTAGAAATTATTTGTTGTGTTATAGAAACAATTTCTGGAAAAAATATGAATCAGATGGTTGAACTCAATGAGTTATTACAACAAATTCAAAAAGATACAGTTATTGTTGTATGTGATGTGACACGTTTTTCACGCAATGTTCTTCAGGGATTACAGGCTATCGATAAACTTTTAAAAAAGGATTCCACAATTTATGCAGTATGTAATTGTTGTTGTTATAATGATAAATACATTGATAGACATCAATTCAGGAGTCTTCTGAATCAGGCGGAACTAGAACATGACCAAATTACTGATCGCATAAATAGGTCAGTAAAACATCGCAGACGCATCGGTCATAAAATAGGCAAAGCAAAATATGGATATGAAATATATTATGATAATAAGGGTATTAGACGAGAAAAAAAACATAAATTGGAACAAAAAACTGTTTCAACAATAAGAAGATTATTAAATAGTGGAAAAAAATTAAGTGATATTGTTGATTATTTAAATAATGCAAATGATGCAAATAATGATTTTAGAGGAAAGGAATGGAATACTTCGAGAGTAAAATATGTCTCCAAATCATCTGTATAATTATATTTTTTATAAACATAATACCTCATATATGTTTTGCAAAAATTTTCTAAATTTTATAAACATAATACCTCATATATGTTTTGCAAAAATTTTCTAAATTTTATAGATCGCTGTTGAAACCTCTTGCAACTAGGAAATCGTTTTGATCTTTCTTCATACACAAACAACCAGCATTTTGCCATCCGTTGTCACACATATAACTTGTTGGAACGAATTCATCTTGACTTCCACAGGTCATTTTGTCTACAGGGATTTTAAATGGTACAGGCCATTGGTCTGAGCAACAAGCTGGACTACATTGGTTAAAATTCATACCATTATCACCAATACCTTGCATACGTTCGTATTCAATACCACCGTTCTTTCTCTCTATAACATTTGTATCTGAAGTTCCATTAATTTGACCCAATTGTACTTCTTGTCCTTGAGTATCATAATATACAGGTTGTGGAATAAATAATGATCCACCTTCTATGAGATTGCTATATGCATCGTAATTTGGTGGTTGGATTATGTCGAGATCGACTTGACTATAATCGATTGGATTACTATTATCAACCGCATAGTTCATGTTAGCGACACCATCACTTCCAAAATATTCACTTGATCTTCCTCCACTGAAACATGCCCACAAGCACCAGATAACTAATATAACTATAACTATAATGGCAATTATTTTTACACCATTATAAAGATCTGCATTTACTGTATTTTGAACTTGCATTTATATCTATATAATTACGTGTACAAAATATAATATTTAGCAAATATTATATTTTAAATTCACTATTAAATTTATTTAATTTATAAATTCAAAATTTATTAATCAATGGATTTTATAACAAACACTGGCAAATGTATTGATTCAATAACCCAGTTACCTTTTGAATCTTTATGTCTTGGAAAATAATCTATATTAATCTTATATTTATTTAAAACTGAATTTATTTGACTTATATATTTAGTATCTTGGGCAATCTTTGAATAAAATTCGTATGATGAAAAATCTATTCCATATTTTTCTATTGCCTCCATTTGTGAACGTCTCATTACGTTATTCATTTCTCTGTACATAGAATTTTCATTTATTTTAATTTTTTTATTATCAAGTTCCAATTTTCGTATGTTGTATAAACCCTCTGATGTAATAACGAGAGATCCCTGTGTTGTTCCGTTATTGTAGTGATCAATAAAATGAAAAAGATCACTTATACTTGGAAATTCATACATTATACCTTGACCAGCCCTGCCTCCCGGTTTTGGTGTCGGAGGATGAGTATGAAATATGTATTCGTAATCCAACGCATAAGGCATATCTTTTGGTAAATAAATTTCTTCGTCACCTTTATCAACTCTTGATGTTTTTCCACTAATTATTATTTTATCTAAACCAGTATCAGTGAAGTCAAGAAGTCCGGCGTGCTCAGAATATCTGTAAACTTCATTATTATTTTTATCAAAATATTTTTTTGTATAACCTCCATGTCTCATTAGTGCATCCATTATATGTATTTGATTTTTTTCTAATTTCAAATATTGCATACTTTCGATACTATAAATGTCTGATTCCCATTGAATTGTTTTTTTTGTTTTTTTAATTGGCGAAAATTGGTAAATGGTATCAATGAATTCTTCACTCGGCTTAATATTATGGACGCTTATATAATGGGTCAAATCGTCTCTCCAATTTATATTATTCATTGTAAAAATACCATTAAATATATTTTTGGCATCGCAGAGTATACAGTCATAATGATCCCAACCTACAGAAGGTGATAATGATTCTATTCCTTGAACTTTTGGTAGTTCAGTGTTGTACTTATTTTTTGTTTTCAAATAGTCTTGAACTTTAAATAATTTTCTTGTAAATTGTGATTCTTCAGACCATTTAATTGGATCGGGGTGTGGCCATGGATATGTTTTTCCTTCTGAATCTCTTTCGTTATCCTTTTTATTTTTTCTCCAGAAGGATTCGTAGTAATATTTTTTCTTATTTCTTAATTTTATATTCATGTTATTCCTTTAATTATATATTTTGTATCAAATATTATAGACAATTTTTTTGTATATTATAATTATATATTATATTAATGCAATACCATAATTATCATAATTTTTTTGACTCCATAAATGTATTCAATAAACAAAATGGTTATTTGTCTGATTATCATTTAATAAAAAATTATTTAATCCAAGTCCAAAACCAATCCGGCGGTGGAGGCGAGGGTCAACAAGTAGAAACCGGAACAAACTTGATGGTTCCGATTCAGGATAAAGTAACACAAAATCAACCTGGTCCTAATACTCCTGGAGCTCTAGAAATTGAAGAAGTTCGCGAGGCCAGAGAAGGTGATCCATTCGAACATATACATGAAATTACACAAGGAAGTGATGTCCCATCAGGATCTAGAGCAATACAAGTTACCACTTTAGATGTCAATCTTGGTAAACAATCCGCAAGCTTAAGTGAAGGAGAAATAAAAAGAGATTTCGATAAAGCTCTCGAAAGAATAGAAAGGGAAGACGAAGAAACAAGAACAAACAAAATAACAGTAGTCCAAGGACCTGAAAGTGCTGTAGGAAAATCAGATGTGTCTCATACCACTGTCCATATAATTCGCTCAGGTACAGTTTTACATCATGGTACAATGATGAAAACATTTAACGTTAAAGATATTAGATTAGGCCCAAAAGATATACAAGGTAATAGAAAATTACCGGCATATTTTTCACCACAAATACGTTTAGCAGCAGATCGCATATCTGCATGTGTTAATCCAGAAGGTGGATACATACATAAATTCATAACAAAACGAGAATTGAGTATTATTATATTAGATCCGTATTCATTGCCTGATAATTGGTCCCTCGATTATTTTAATGAACACTATTGTAGAAATGATCAATATTATGGAAAAATAGACGGAGTTGGATTTTATTTCCCAAAAAAAAGTCAATACAAATTTAGTGATCAGAAAAAAATTAGCGGAGGTGAAGAAAATGATGAAGATATCGATTTTGAAGTAATTTTATGTAATCCATCGGTTGATTTAGACTATGTTAATACTTCATCTTGTATAAGTCTTAGAAATTTAAGTAATCCATATAATTTTGTTGCTGGAAATGATTAATAAATAATAAATAATAAATTTAATTTATTTTAATATTTATATCACATAAGTATTAAAGTATGTCAGTAAATAATATTTCGGATACCAGTTCAGATATAAACTCAGATACTGATACTGATTTTTATCTCACAAAAAAAATCGATTTATTTTATAAAGAAACTCTTAAAAGTCTTTCACCGTTCGTCGATGATACAAAACAATATGATTTGATTTTTAATAACAATGATGGTAATGATGATAATGACTTTATTGTAGATGTTTTCAATAATAACAAACACATTTTGAAGGGACACTATGAGATATTAGGATTATATAATGTATCGTCCTCGATATGGTATTGGTCGTTTTCATCACATTTTGAAAAAAATCTTACTAAGATGACTAAAAAAGTAAAAAAATTTCATTTAGAATTATTGAATAATACACATATGGATAGCAGAGAACTTGAACAATATATGTTTTATTCCAATAACTGTCCCTTTTTTATTTTATATAAAAATCTTATCAATTTAATAAAATTCGGTCTTTATGTTACGAAATCCAAGTGGATATTTTCTCATAAATTAACTGATAACATTGTGGAATTTATTATTTTGAAAGATGTTATACAATATTCTTAATTTATTTATTATAAAAAGTTGATATCATTTTATAATAACGCAAGGGATATCAATATATATAAAAAGTAAATACTATTATCATTATAATATAAATATATATTCAATCTAATAATACTATTAAATGAATAAAATAGATAACTGGATAACTGTCACAGGCAGGAGAAACAATAAAAAAAAAAAACGGTTTGATGATGATACAATTCATCAACGAGGAGAAAAAATTACAATAAAACATTCTGAAGATGACACATCGAGAGACGATACTGATCCACAGGAAAAGGAAACAAATAATTTATCTGACTTTGACACTGCAAACAATATACATTTTAGGGATAATATTGAAAATAATAATCGTGGTAATCATAATAATTATAGAGATGACACTTTTATTAAAAAAATATTTATGAAGGATAATAAAAAATATTCGTCTGACAAATATGACAAATATGATAAATATGATAAATTTGACAAATATGACAAAATAGATAAAGAAAGTTTAAAAAAAATTATGTGTAATAACGTTTTGATATATGGAAAATGTTCTTATGGTGATAAATGTTTGTATGCACATAATCTGGACGAACAAAATGTAGATTATAATAGAAGATTAGCTTATAATATATTAATGAATAAAAATATTGATGTTGATGATGTTTTAGATGATGAAATGTATAAGACATTTTTACAACTAACAAAAGTATGTGATGTATGTGCAAAAAATAAATGTCCTGGTGGATACAACTGTAAATTTGGTGTTTTTGATAAAAGATACCAGGTGTGTTTTGAAGACTTAAAAGATGGTATATGTTATAATATTTCATGCAATAAAATACATTTAACTAATAAGGGTATTAAACCCATGAATTATGTGTCACCGCCTGTATCACCTCCTAGATCTTTATCCCCATCAATTTTGGCTGATGTCGATAGAATGAATAATTCAAGTAAAAAAATAATTTGGCCTGAAATAAAAATCAATAAATTGAATAAAATGAATAATGACGATAGTAAATTATCACAGAAAGAAATATTTATGGCGAATTTAATAAACAGTCAAAATGGAGACAATATAGATTTTTTTGTCAAGATGAGTAAATTTAGATTTGACTCCATTAATAATAAAAATATAAACAACAATGAGAATCGTGACGATGATTCGTGCAGTTCTGACTCTAGTATTAGAGCATATCTTGATAATGATTCAGATTCTGATGATTGTAGTAGATCAATATTTGATTAGTAACAATTAGCATTATTTTGTTAAAACGTGTTAATATTTTTTTATCTATTTACTTTATATTTTAACATATAATATATTTAAATGGAAGATCTCCTGCAAGAAAAATATTTGACGAGATTAAAAAATGAACTTGCAGATATACAAGCAAACAAAAGTGTTCCTACAGGAATCAATTTTAGTGATTTCGCGATAAGTTTTAATATAATAGAGTATACAATAGGTGCTTTAGCGGGTTTATCATTAACTTTTATTATAATGGATATATCAGATAATGTTATAGAACCCATTTTAACATATTTTTTCTTTCAAAATATTGTCACGGTAAATGTATTCGGAATCCATTTTAACATAAAGAGAATAGTGTACGAAATTGTTTTTATTATATTTACACTTGTAATGATTTATTTACTATTATTAATATTCTTTAGAGATGTAATCGGACAAACCGTTGCAAGTGATAAAGAAAATGAAATAACAAATAAACAAGCGCAAATAATTAATTCAATATATCAGTATAATAATATTAAATTATTGAGACAAATTAAGAATTCATTGGATGCTAAGAATAATCAGGAACAATAAAATTCGAATAAAAATTGATTATTATTTATACAACATCATAATCATTTAAATAAATATGTGTAGAAACATATATTTATAATTATCTGAATGGAATACATTGATGATACAAACAGGGATGGAACTTCTTGGACAGCTAAATATTGTCCAAAAAATTTAGATCAAATAATTGGTAATACTGAAACAATAAATTTTATCGGAACGTGGCTAATGAAATTTGAGGAAAATAAAATAAAAGCACTTGCTGATATGAAAAATAAGAAAAGAAAACGCAAAATCAAAATTGCTATAGATATAGTCGACGATGAAGTTACTGATAATACTGATAATACTGATAATAATGACAACGTTGATAATATTGATAATATTGATAATATTGATAATAGAGATAATATTGGTGACAATGATGATGTTGTTGATACTTTAGATAATATTGACAGAGAAGATGATGAAGCAATAATTTCCGAAAAAATATCAGATATTTCCAAAAAGGGTCCAATGAGTTGCGTTACTGTAATAGGAAATCATGGAGTTGGGAAAACATGTATAATTAATGCAATACTAAAAACAATGGGATACGTTAAACAAACTATTAATTTTTCTAAAATTAAAAAGGGAACAGACATCAAGGATGCAATAAGTGGAATCATGAATTCGTCGAATATAGTGTCTATTATGGATGGCACGAGAAATAATAAAATATGCGTAGTGATCGATGAGGTTGAAGCGATATCTTCGGGAAGTGGAAGAACATGTATTATTGCTTTGTTAAAAAATAATATAATGACTTGGACATGTCCTGTAATATTCATATCAGATGGACAACATAGTAGATTATTAACGGAACTCAAGAAAAATTCTCATGAAATTAAAATTCCAACACCTTTTAAAAATGAAATGTTACAATTAATGAAAAAAATATTAACGAATGAAAAAATGTTAATACATGGGGCAAATTATGGACCTTTTAATAGTTCATTAGCTTACGAACTGATCGATCATTCCCAAAAAGATTATAGGAGATTGATTATGACATTGTATGATTTGAAATGTAATTTTAGTAATAAAGTTATTACTCAATCTATGTTTGAAGAATATCTTAAATTATCCAAGAAAAAAGACGAAGATTTTGATCTTTTTAGAGCGACAAATAAATTGTTGCAAGGATATAAAAGTATTGATGAATGCATTAGATATTATGAAACGGATAAAGTAGTATTACCGTTAATGGTTCAACAAAATTATATTGAATGTATAAATTCGAAAATAGGTGACATGAATAGTAGTGATAAGTTTGATATAGCTTGTTGCATTTCCGAGTTATTATCAGAAGGCGACGTTGTCGAAAATTATATATATGGTGATCAAAATTGGGATATAAATGAAGTTCATGGATATTATACGTGTGTTGCACCTTCTTTTTTATTAACAGAAAAATTAAAAAAAGAAAAGTATTTACAACTCGCTTATCCGACAGATTTGAATAAAGCATCTATTAGTAAAATAAATAAGAAAAACATTACAAACGCAAGCAAAGCATTCAAGAATAAAAACATCAATGACTACATTTATATAAATTTAATTATAAGATTCTTAACTTCGGAAGATAGAATCAAAGAATGCGTTGACTATTTAAAAGACCGTGATATAAATATAGGAAATATAGAATCATTAATGAAAGTTGACAAAATAAAATCAAAAAAAACAAATCTCACTTTGAAACAACGGAAAGAAATATCATCTTTTTTAAACAAATAATTGAAAAATATAATTTAATTAAACGAATAATTAAACAAATATATAGTTTTTAAAATTTATTATAATTATTTGATACATTCTTAACAAAAAAATATATTTCAAAAAATATTATAATATTTTTTTATTATACTATATTATTATACATTACATACCACTATGGCAAGTAAATCTTATGATAGGAATACTAATGATGGCTCCGAAAGAGGAGACTCAAAAGCAGAAAGTGTCGGTGACATTATCAGAAAAAACGTTGATGATACACATGCCATGAGACTGCTCCGTGACAAGTACAATGATCCCAAGGTCGTTGAAAAAATGTTCGACATCTACAAGGAAAGAAAAAACTTGGTCGCTAAAAAAGCACAAAAATTCAAGAACCTCATTTTCTCCAAGTACAGTGCCTTACCATTGCCACAACTCTTAGAAAAGGCTAAGAAATTCAAGAAACGTTACGAATTGAGTGACGATGAATTCCATGCCTTTATCAACATGGCAATTAATGATAAATCATTTGCTCCATTCAACCAATACAATCAACCAAACACACCAATGAGTAAATTGTTGGGTCAAAGCGACGATATCAATATTGGTAGAATGACTGTATCAACTAACGAATACGATATTTTACAAGAAATATTGAGAGTATATGCTGAAACAGCCGTATTACATGAACAAATTAAAATTCAAAGTTTAACTTATCAAGATTGTGCTCCCCAAGCCATAACTGGAGATTATGATGCAAAGAAATTTAACTCATTCTCTTACATTCACCCAGTTGTTGCCGCTTTGTTCTTCCCAAGAATTAAATATATTGATGAACACATGTTATTGTCAAGTTTAGCATACATTGTACATTGCAGATATAACGGTGTTCCAATCAGAACTCTTCCAGACTATGAAGTATATTGGGATTTAAAGACCGATCCTAATGAAATCGTCTGCGTCTCTCCAGGCGATTCACCATTAGTCGATTTAAGAAACAGAGTCAAATTACAAATTGAATTATGGAAACAAGTTCGTGAATTAAGAGAAGGAAGATATTACTCCGATGAATTCAGAACTTTCAATTTGGCTTTGGACAACTGCAAAAACAATTTATTCAGTGATGCTGATATGGCCAACGTTCGTGATGAAGGTACTGTCATCCGTAAATTATTCGGTGCTTTCTCATTGAGACCAACAGTTATTAGCATTTCATCATTGTCAACTGGTGTCATGTCCGGAAATTACAGTTTAGGACCAATGACAACTGCCCAAGTTACTTCAATACCAATTGTTAATTTGCGTCTTCCATTGAGTTTCAGAAATGTTTCATCAGCCGTTTATCTTAACTCTGCCCTTGAACAATACAATTGGTTTGTTGAAAATAGATCATTAACACCAAAAGTCAGCAGTATCATTTACAGTCGTGATGTTCTTGTTTTCTATGCTAACAGAAGATATCAATCAATTAATTTCGGAAGAGTAAATGCTCCTTATAACTTCACTATGTTGCCAGCCACACATAGTGCTTTAGAAACTATCAACGATGTCCCAATTAGTTTCGACCCAAGCATGACTGTCGGTGATGATGTCTTCCATTTAAGATCAGTTGTTTTCGTTGAAAAATCAGCAGCAGCTTGTCCAGGAACAAACTTAATCACTGGTTGCACAGCTGGTATTGTCGTAAGACGTGATTTCAACATCGGTCGTACTCAATCATTGTATTTGTTGTATGATCCTCAAGGTGCTATCTACAAATTCGAAGACAATGGTGAATTCGTTAGAAACCCACCAGTCGTTGAAATTCCAGGTACAACTCAATATGTTAACACTCCAAATGCTCCAGAATCATTCCAAGCTCGTGCTTCCAAACGTGGTACAGTTTTCATTTATGTTAAAGACGGATCCCAATGCAGCACCGTCAGACCATGCTAAGTGTTTAAAAGTGTTTAAAATTATTTAGTAAATTAATTTAATAAGATAATTAAATTAAATCAAATTAAATAAATAAAATTTTTACATAACATCCTAGAAAAATCATTTTAATTAAATTTATTATTATAAGTAATCCATGAATTAATGTAATGAAGTATATGTAATTGAAACTTTGCATATCAAATAAATATTGAACTATGTAGAATATTCCAATCGTTACACCACTAACTAAAATACCCAAAACACTCACATAAAAAGTAATTCTTTTCATCTTATCATTCGAATTCAAATATGTAACTGTAATATTTATCGATATAAATGTCATGAATGGTATTAACCATAATATTACATTTGTATTTTCTGTATCAAAAGTAAATATATGATAAATTATTTGAATATATAATATTAATTGCGGTGTATTTATTTTTACGAAATTTATTTTTCCCACAGGGAGCCATATTAAACTTGTGATAATGTGGGCAACAAATGAAACAAAATCTACCAATATCGTCGCGAAAATTAATCTAATATTTATATCGTTATAATTCCAGTAATTATATAAATATATACCACCACAAAATAGGTATACTAAATGTATATTAAGACCCAATGATAACACAAATGATAATATATCAACTGTTTTCTTGTCCATCTCATAAAGATCTAATGGATATCTAAGACGAATTGTCGTACTATAATCGTAGGTTATTCGTTTTCGTAATGTAACAACAAATTTAATAATCGTTAATGTCGTTACGAAACTAATTGAAATGTATATTTCAATTAATATATTGTAATTAAAATATATAACATCATATGAGTAATCCTCATTATTTAATCTTAGTATTAATAATGATATCAATACACAAATATTAACAAAATTTAGGATTATACAAATAATTATAAATATCCATATACTTTTTATTTTAAAATTATTTGTAGTTTCAAATGGGAAAACAAATTTGTAATTACACCAACATTCGATATTTTGTAGACAATCATTATCATCATCATGATATACGTCTGCCATATATTATGTTGCATATTAGTAAATAATTTATTTATTTAATCGTCTTTCATATATTTAATTCAATTTTTCTCAAAATTAAAACATATCAAATATTTGTCTGACTTTATTTTCGTCAATTTTGTCTATGACATCGACATGTCCGGCACCTTGAACGATTTCAAGTGTGATATCTGGTCTCATTTTTTTCATTTCATGCGCATGACTTACTGGAATAAGGGCATCAACGTCACCATGAACCATTATTATGTGACATTTTACTTTATCTAATTTACTCATTGTATTAAATTGATATTGGTTTTTAAGTGTATCAACTATTTCGTTATCAACAATGATTCGTGGAATACTTTTATATCCTGAAACTAATATAACTGGTTTCTCCCAATCATGTTTTGAAACATAATCAGCCGTGACTCCCGTCCCCAATGATTGACCCATTAATATTATTTCATTTTTTGGTATACTCATTACATTAATAACATAGTCGACAACTGCTTCATGACATTCATAACAGCCTTCTTCATTCATTTTTTCTGCTGAAACTAATCCATATCCGGGATAATCATAGCATACAATGTCAACACCATATTTATCGCTAAAATCCTTTAGAAGATGATGAACATTATAGATATCATTGCCTGTCCCATGAGAATAAATAATTAATTTATTTAATTTGTTTGTATTTTTTGTTTTTATTAATATACCGTAAACATCATACCCTGATTTTGTTTTTGTATTGAATAAATTTTCCATATTGCGAATTAATTCTTTGTCTGTATTTGGAATCTGAAAAACTTTTGATTTAATAAGATCGTCAGACATTAATAACATCATTGATAAAAAATTCTGAAGATTCTGTACATTTTGTATATTTTCCATTTTATTTTATTAGTGCATAAGTTATGTAACTAATTAATTATTTAAATACTTTTAGTTAATTACAAAATATAGTATTGGAACTAATTTAAATATATCAAAGTTTTTTAATTGATTTCCATTCATTTTCCCATATAGATACATAATTATATCCTTTTGATATTATAAATTCTTTTTTCTTTCTGTCATATTCCCATACATCTTTAGCTTTTTTACCCAAAAAATTGATATCATCTTCTTTAAATTTATCTGGTGTCATGTGATATACGTCGCCGTGAAACTCGAACCATGTATTAGTTTCATTGCAGAAACCATCTGCGCTAATATATCCATTGTTATTTTTATTTTTGATTTTATATTCTCCTCCGTTTTCGGCATGAATTATTTTTATATTATCTCGTTTTTCTATATATTTCAACCATTCGATTGATATTTTTGAATAAAATGTTTTACCACATTTAGGGCAACCTTGACCTTGTAAATGATCAGATGGTCGTTGGATAAATTCACTATGTTCTCTGCATATTATTTTTACCTTGTAATTACTTGATTTATATTCAACTAGTGAATAATCATATGAATCACTATGTATATTTTTTGCTTCCTCGATGAATTGTTCACGCGATTTTCTACTTTTATCAGCTCTTGTATTGATTCCACACAACGTACAACCAGCACCGTTCATATGTTTATTAGCTTTTTGTTCAAAAAAACCATGCTCTTCACATTTTATTTTTATTTTATCTGTAACATTTTCAAATTCAACAAAATCATAGTTATATTTATTATAATGAATTTTATGGGATTGGTTAATAAATTCATCTAATGTTTTATTTTTCCCAGAACATTTTAAACACCCATAACCACTTAAATGATCATGTGCAACTTGTTCAAAAATACCGTGATCTGGACATTTTATTTTTATTTTATCATAATTTTTATTATATTCTGTAAGTGTATAATCATATTTATCACCATGTTTTTCTTTGGCTAATTCAATAAATTCTTTTATTGTACGGTATCTTCCTATGCATTTTGGACATCCATTTCCAGCTAAGTGGAATTTTGCAACCTGTTCAAAAATACCATGTTTACTACATATAATTTTAATAATTGTACCACTATTTTTATATACAGTTTGACCATAATCATATAAATTTTTGTGTTTTTCATTGGCTTCTTTAATAAATTCTTCTGTTGTTTTATTTTTACCAACACATTTCGGACATCCAGCTCCCTTAATGTGATTATATGGTGTCGTTTCAAATATGTCATGATCTATGCATTTTATTTTTAATTTTGTGCGCGTATTAACATAATTTGCTATACTATAATCATATTTATTTCCATGTTTTTCTATTGCTTTTTGAATGAATATATCGTACGTTAACTGGTTAATTAACTTATTACTTTTGTTATCAGAGCATTTTTTACATCCTACGCCATTTAAATGATCTCGTCCTTTTTGTTTAAATTCTCCGTGATCTTTACATGTTATTAATATGTAATTTGATATGCAACCGAACCCTTCTAAATTATATGTATATTTATTTAGATGAATTTTGTTTACACGATCAGTAAAATTATCTATCGATTTCATTTTATTACCACATTTTGGGCATCCTTGTCCGCGTAAATGAGCCGATGGTAATTGATCAAAAAATCCGTGTTCTTTACATTCTATTTTTATTTTTTCCATACATTTTTTATAAATAAAATTTTTATAAATATATTTTTCGCCGTGTATTTGAATAGCTCTTTGTACAAATTCGTCGGTTGTTAATTTTTTACTATTAGCACAACTAATGCATCCTTGACCTTGTAAATGGCGTGTAGATTTTTGTTCAAATATTCCATGTATATTACAATTTATTTTAAGTTTGATATCACTGTTTATATATTCAACAAAACTATAATCATACTTGTCTCCATGTTTTTCTTTTGCTAATTGTATAAATTTTTCGGTGTTCATTTGCTTTGTTTTAAATAATATAATAGATTTATTATATCATATTAATTCATATTTAAATCAATTTTAATATACACATATGTCTATAAATTTATAGCTATCATCTACTATATACAGTCGTTAAAGACGGCAAAGTTCGCGAAATTTTAGTGCAAATGGGTTGTAACATCGGTTTTAGAGGTTCGTTAATCTCTTTAATATAACCATAATCCTGCGTAACGTTGGATAGGACATCGGGAGCGATATAATTGATGACTTTCTTGTTCAATTCCTTTACTTGATGTGTTATTTTGAAGGGTAAAAATCGTGCTCCATATTTGCTAAAAAACACTGCACGCATAGCTATTAAAAGATCTGACTCGTCTTGGTCAACATCTATTCTAAATTGTCCATTCGATCTAACAAGTATATCTCTGCGTAACATTTTTTGTATTCTGTTCATATTTTCATTGGAAAAGAACAATTCGGCAACTGGATCAGCATCAAATTCACACAAGATACCTTTCGTCGCAGTCACTCTATTTTCATTACTTGATGGATATCTTTTTGATTTTGTTCCTTTATATTTGTTGTGCGTTCTATTATCCTGATATAACATAAATTCTGGTAAATCTTGTTTATAAAAATTATTAACATTCATATTACTATAATTATTATCATCAACTGAACTGACTGAAGTGTAGGGCTTATTAAAATCTGAATAGTTTGTAAATCCTGACGCCATTTATTAATTATATTGATTATATATTAGCCGTATATAATTTTTTATATTTTTTTACTGGATGTCAACAATTATATAGTCAATAACTTTTGTATAGTTTTTTTACACTTTTTATTTCTTTTTTCTTTATGACTATTCCATCCTTTTATAACATCATCCAATGATGCATTTGGGTGATCCTCATAGTATTTTTTCATAAAATTATTATATTCGAACTTTCCTGTCTTTTCATATTTTTTTTGAATAATTCTGGATTATTATATTGATAATTCCAGTAATTTATCGCATCTTGATATGTCTTATTGGGATTGTTTTTAACGTACTCATTAAGAAAATAAGTAAAATGGAAATGGTCTCCGATATGTTTTTCAAAGAAATTGCGAGTAATCAAATTACACATATATCCTTCACTCAGTTTAGTATCAGGAGTCAAGTTTATCGGAACCTTTTTTGGTATTTGTTTTTTAATTTTTTTAATTTTAATATTTTTATTTTGTTTCTTATTTTTTATATAATAAATTATTCCGTTCTGTAGATCCATTTTTGATCCATTCGTAGGCAATTCGAGTTTTCTAGATAAATTGATCAATTCTGTTTTCATGAAATAACACCCTTTGAATTCATCAGATAGTTTGCTCATTGATTTTAATAAATTATATCAATAAAATAATATAAAATTGATAAATAAATTTTATTGTCTACTGATGTAAATAAATCAAATATATTAACTTAATGTTTCTATTTAAGAATTCTTTCGCATATGGATCGTCTTGATGGAATAGATTTCAATGATAAATATGCTGGAATAAAATTCATTATTTTAACAAATATTTTTGATCAATTTGGTTTTAATACAATTAATGATATTCAAAAGAATACCAATAATGTCCCAATTACATTTTGTAAATTAATTCATATGGGACATCATATATATGGTATCGATCAAGATTTTTTTGCAAATTCAGATATTAATTCGATATTCGGGTTTGACATAATGTATTATTATCATTTAGTTGTTATACCGAACGACTCTGTTGTTGAGATCATTAAAAGAGATAATTATGAAGTGTTTAAATCAAATAAATTAATTATCTCGGACAAGATATCCATTTGGGAAAATAAACAATTGGTGAACATATTAGTAAATATAAACGGAAATTTACTAAAACATGTTAGTAAAAAAATTAAAAGTTATGATATTTGTTTTAATGCTGTTAAAAACAATGGAATGGCATTAAGATATGTAGACGAAGAGTTTATTACAAAAGAAATATGTGATGAGGCGTATCGGAAATATAAATGGATTATTAAGCAAGAAAAAAACGTTACCAACTTAATTTGTACATTTTATAAAATCTATTAAAATTTAAAAAATTGATTTGTGCATATACTGATTATAATTATTATTATATTATTATATTATTATATTATTATATTATTATATTCGAAAAAAGAATTATACAATGACTGATTTCATTCTCAAACAAGAAGGCAAACATACATTATCATACGGATTTCTCGATGATTTGAATATGAAGGGTACTATTACATTATATTTTGATGAGTATGATGAATTAGTAAATTTATTGAATTTCATAATTGATTGCGTTATGTTTGAAAATAAAGAAAATAAAGCTTCCGTAAAACGATTGCAAAATATCAAATATAAAGAAATTGTTGAAAAATTTCGTTCAGATAATAAATTGACTGAACACGATTTATATGAAGGGTATTTTTTCTATGACGAGGATTTATATTATGACGAAGAAATTGTATTAAATAATTTGAAAACGAAGGGATATTATGTTGCTAATCAATACAACAAATACTACGTGTATGCATATTCGATCGATTATGTGAGATTCGAAATTTACTCTAAGCAATGTTCTACAACAATAATTGATTGGGAAACTGATAAGCAAAATGATACCGAAGTGCATAAGGTTGATGAAGCTGAAGAATTTGGAAGTTCTTTAGTTTATATGATAAAACAGTTAAAGTCTAAAAATTTAATTTAATTTATTTATTTGTTGTTTAATTTTTATTTAATTTTTATTTAATACATATGTTTCTAATAATTCTTCTTCATTAAGAATTGATTCATTTGGTTTATAAGTTTGTACAACAGCTTCCGTTTTTGTGTAAGCATAAAGGGAGGTGACTGGGACTTGTATTTCGATAATATCTGGATTAGTTGGATCATTTTTTGTTAATATATTTGCAATACCATTTCCACCAGTTTGCAGGCCAATAAATGAAACAAATTTATACGAACTTGCACCGTCTTCATAAATAACAATTGATCCCTTTAAGAAATCTTTTTGTTCATCTTTTCTAATATTCGTAATTTCTGTCTCTTTCAAATAAGTTCCTATTCTATTATTCATGAACTGTTTCATATATTTATACAAATATTTTCCGACATCCTTTTCGTTATCAGTTAGTGCCTCATTTTTAATACTATCCATCAAGAAGCAAACTTCTGGAGGAGGTACACATCCACCGTTATTTATGAATTCTTGCGAAAACATATTTGTGTCAATACTTTTAATAAACTGGTCAAAACATATTGATTTGAAATTTATGTTATCACCAAGGAATTCAGCATATATTTTATGTGGACCATTATTTTTGTTTGTATTTAATAAGTTAAAGTTAGAACCAGTTACACTCGTTATACAATCTAATACTGATGATGATGAATTTGGTATATCCTTGTAATTTGAATCAATCCACACTAAATACCCGTAGTTTGGTATATAGTAATCAATGCCATCAATTTTGTATTTCCAATATTGAGTTGCTGCTCCTCCGACGTTAAGATCTTTTATATATATATTATCTTCTGGAGTAAAATCATTGAAACATATATTATGTATTTGCATGGTGTACATAGCGACAATTATTTGGAATAGAACAGAAAACCATACTTTATCTAAATGAAAACCTGTATTTATTTGTATTCTTTTATTTCCGTCTGACTGATATGTTTTTGATGCCCAATTGTATATATTATAAGTTGGAGATTCACTCATTGATACAATCGCTTTTCCGACGAATGCATTAGGATTTTGTGTAAATTCCGTTGTTTGTCTAACTGGTTGAACCATGACCGTTGCAATTGGGGCGACTTGTCTAGGAGGCATGGGTTGGGCACACAACGATGGATCCACATTGACAACACCTCCAGTTAAATTAGATTTTATTGTTCCGTTCGTTTTATTTTCTTTAGAAAATCCACCTAATTGATTTGTTGGCGCGACTTGTCTAGGAGGTACAGATGTTGTTGGCTGGTTGGAAATATAAGTCGGCTGTTGTTCTCTTTGGATTTGTTTCATTTGTGCAATTTTATCAAAATCTATTTTACATTGTTCAGAAATATCATAACCATACATCATAGCAAAAGTTGGTGTTTGTTTCTTTTTAAGAATTTGTTCTCTGACATATTCATAATAACTTATTTCTCTCCATTCCTCATAATCTTTCATTGATTTTTCTTTAAGAGCATTCATTGTGTACGAACCTTGTGTTAGTTTATATATACGAATATTCATTCCTATAGAATTTTTTGCACAAACCACGGTAGATCCAACAGGATCGTGTCTTATGGGATAACACGAACGATAAATAAGATAGTCCATTGGTAATCCTTTGTATGGATTGGGTGATAATTTATATGTATTATATGGATTGAGATCCATGAATTTCAAATGTGACAATAAACTGTTCGAACTCTTACCATCTAGTCCAATATCTTTACCATCACCGTGGGGAAACATCATTGCCCTCATGTAATTATTTATAGCCACTCTTTCACCAAGCGTTGTTACAGTCCCCATGAATTGTCTGTTATATTGTGATGGTATCATATCTTCGTAAATTAATCCTAATTTATTATGATCTCCTGTAACTCCATCAATATTTATATTATATGTGTTGACAACTGGTATTTGATATTGTTGTGCCATTCCTTGTTGTTGTAACATGTAGGGAGGTAATTGATAGTAATATTGTGGCGGATAGAATGGTGTTGGGGCAAATGGTGGAGCAAATAATGTTGGTCCCTTTTGTTCAGGTTTAGGTTTAGGCGGTTGATAAACCTGTAAATTAACGAGAGGAGTTAAACCAGGTTTTTGAGATTGACCTTGACCTTGACCTTGACCTTGACCCTGACCCGGAGGTTGATTTGGGAAAACCCCTTTCTCGAAATTTTTTTGATTATAAATTTCTTTTTGAATATTTGGGATAAATGGACTATTTTTAGGTTCTTGATATAATGGAATTATTCGTTCCGCTCCACCCTTCATAACTTTCATATTTTTTTGCTTAGATCCTAGCGAAAAAAAAAATCATCTGTTTTGCCAGATGTTGATTTGTCAGATGCGAATTTAAACTTCTTTTTAAGACCTCCTCCCATTTGTGGCATCATTTGTGGCATCGGCGGCATCATTTGTGGCATAGACGACATCTGCGGCATTTGAAGTTGACCCATTTGTGGCATCATTTGTGGCATCATTTGTGGCATCATTTGTGGTCCCATTTGTGGCATTTGTGGCATCTGTGGCATCTGTGGCATCGGTGGCATCATCTGGGGTGCCATTTGTGGTCCCATCATTTGTGACATTTGTGGATTAGACATAGCACCCATCAATGCTGGATTCACTTCTGGCATTTCCGGCATTTCTGCCATTTGTGGTTCCATAGATCCCATGGACATTTTTGCAGGATTTAAATTGTGTGAATAACCGTTCAGTCCAATATTATCCATTGTTGGAGCCATTAACCCACTCATTCCTGGAATATTCGGAATACCAGACATACCACTCATTCCTGGCATATTAGGCATACCACCCATACCAGGCAATCCTTGTGAAAAACCAGCTGAACCTAATGTTGGTGGCATTTGGTTCATATTCATGGCTGTAGGATTCATACCATCAAGTGCACGACCGATTCCTGTAGATTGTGGAATTTGTCCTGGTTGTCCACTACTCAACATTTGAGCAAAACGTTCAGGTAATAATCCGGAATATCCTTCAGGTAACATATCCAAGATTTTTTTGTGTTGTTTTTTACTTGTTCCATAATCATTACCATACTCATTTATATCATCATCATCATCATCAAACGAACTTGTTTCAGATAAGTCATTGTTATGCCTGCTTTGCTTGGATTTTGATTTAGATTTTGACTTTGATCCAGATTTTGATTTAGTCTTTGTTTTCTTTGAACGACTCATATGTTTATCTTCACTATCTGGTTCATCTGAACTTGTATCTGAATATTTTGTAGAATTATTTTTATCCTTAAAGATTTCCATAAATGAACCTATCTTTTTTTTATTGTCGCTTTCTTGTATGGTAGCTTCTGAATCAGACAATTCTGATTTATCCATAATACTCCTTTGCAGGCGTTTTATTTCTTTTTTTCCAAGAGATTCATTTATTTGGTCTTCTTCGTCCACATGTTCTATGTCCTCTTCGTCTTCAACATCTTCTGGAGTAAGTTCTTCCTCATTCAATTCAGTTGTATCATCTACATTTGAATCTTCATCTTGTTTGCGTGATATTTTTTTTGATGATGTTGGTCTGTTTGGTTTAGAATACTCTTTTTCTGCCAATTTAAAAACGTCCTCGCTATCATTACTAGTATCTTTGATAGCTCCCTCTATTATTCTAGAAATGTCATCAGAATCAGAATTTTTTGAAGATTCCGACAGACCAGATGATTTCGGTAAATTCATTTTTCTCTTACCAAATGTTTTCATATTTTCTTTATTCTTATATGATATATATTTTTTTCCATTTTTATTTTTTCTTGCCAATAATCTTGGTTCGTTTGAAATAGATGTATCAGTTAAAGAATTTTCATGATTGTGATTATCCATATCATTCTTATATTCAGTGACATCCTCTGAATTATTGGAATACGAAGAAGCTGAAATATCCATCTTATCTATAGATTCTTTTATAAATTCCGTGAAGAAATTATTTTTTTTCAATATCATTAAAGGAGTCAATATTGTGGATGAAATTGCATCAAATAATGTTTCATCTAATCCTTCAAATTCAATTTCATCTGTCTGTGATTTTAATTTTTCTGGAACAACATCATCGATGAAATGTTTTAATTCCGCTGGCAGACCTTTTGTTTTAAAATAGAATAATAATGATTGCAAAAAATAATGAACATCAAAATACGGATTTTCTCTCGTCGAAGTTGCATTTTTGTTTACTACATAATCTGCTGTACTACTTTTATCGTAATCGGTTATTCTTATTTCAAAATCTGTTTCCGGAATTTCGAACACAACACTACCAACTCTATATTTGTTTGACTTGGTTTTTTTCTCATAAATACGGATCGCATCTAAATTCAACATATTATGTCTAAATTTCCGGAATCTTTCAATCAATTTATGTAATGCGAACATCACTTGAAATATTAATATTTTCCATTTAGTTGGTGTCATTTTTGTCTTATCTAAATATTCGCGCAACGTACACATATCAAAATAACATTCATTTACATTTATACATAACATTGCATCCTTAGATACAGTATCTAAATGTTTATAAATATTTTTAGTCTTCTTTTCGAGAGTTTTTTGTTCTATATCAAAATTTATTACAGGTAAAAGATAGTAATTAACTTTATCACTTATAACCAGTTCAGATGTCATGTAGTGGAAAGCCATATTTATCATTTCTCCTCTAGATAAATCATCATAATTTTTATGTTCATATTCACTTATTGTTATTAAATATGGATATGATGTTGTCGATGCAGATCTAAACACCCATTTTTTATTATATTTTCCTAAAAAAACTGTTTCATTTTTCCATAATACATCGATATCATCACTATCATCGGAATATGATCTTTTTAATGTGTCAATATTTATATCGCTTCTAACAATGGGAGGAACAATGTAACATTTATTCGTATCCTTATTGTATATCTTGTCATACAAAATATTTAATAAAAAATCGACTGATTTGTAACTATTTATATCACTCATTATTCAAATTATACAAATAATACTGATTATACAAATTAAGTATTTATATATATATCATGGACAAATAAAAAAAATCATTGTAGTTTATTTTTAATATATTTTCGAATTAATTCAGAATATATTATAATAAAAAAATATTAATTATAATTGTTATTTTGGAATGAATTCCGCAAAAAATGGATCTGATAATAATGCAGCAGGAGTAATATATTCTTCACTCGCCAATAATCTACCCTTACTATGAACATATTTATGACAAATTTTACATTGTTCTTCTTTTTGTTTTTTTGCTCCCGGTGGATTTGATTGTGGTTGTGTTGACTTATGTATACATAATTTACTTCTATATTTTGTAGGAATAATACGTTTGACAAACTCTTTCACATCCTTATGAATATGTTCTGATGTCATAAATTTAGGAAAAAATCCTGTGAACGCGAGTGTATTAAAAAAATAATGTATATCATAATATTGATGTTTTGCTGGTGTAACATTTATCGGTTTGGTCCAATCTAATGATACTTTTGCATTATCCACAATTCCTGGAATATTTGCAAAATCAAAATCCCACAATTTAATTGAATATCCAATGTTTGGTATGGAATATTTTTTTCTTAATATTGTGTACGTAAATCGCGGTTTATCTCTACTTATCTTATGTATTAATATATTATTTGCTTTCAGATCATTATGTCTAAAATCAGGAAATTTACTTTGAATCACTGCCAATGTTGATATCAATTGAAAGAAAAATACTTTCCAGTGTATCAATTGAATATTTTCATAGTTTTTTTTAATATAATCTAATAAATCACCTCTATTTGCCCATTCACTTAATAATATCGATACTTCATCATAATATTCCCCTTCTTTATATTTCTTTAAAAATTCTACATATTTTTCATCAGTTTCATCAACAACTTCATCTTCCAACAACGTCAAAAACGGAGAAATACTAGTATTAAATGTCGCTATAGGTAACACAATATGTGGTGTTTGTTTTGTTGCGATAAAATAACCGAATAATCTTAACATTCTTATTTCTGCATTTTCTGGTCTTGTCGAATCATATATTATTCCATATTTGTCTTTTTTTGGGAATGCAACAACTTTTAAACCATAATTAAATATATCACCATTACCACAGTCTATTACACCCTTAAAAGTGTGGCCTGTGGTACCACTCTTAATGTAGTGTAAATCACCCCCAATTTGTGTTATTATATTATAAAAATCAAGAACTCTTTTGTGTAATGTGCGTCTAGTATCGTTAGAATCTGTATCGCCGAACTCCGTCTCATTACTCATTTCAGTTCCATTTTTATAATATTCTGTATCCACTTGGGTAAAATCAATTAAAGGTCTCAAAGATTTATCTCTCATTAATTCTTGTACAAATTGAATTCTATATGGAATGGTATCTCTTCTTTTGCCATGTTCATTAGATTTCAATGTAATTATAGAGTGTTTTGTCAAACTATTTACGGATCTATTATCGTTTTCCATTCTGTATATTACAATATAATTATTTAATATATATTTAAATAAACTTGTTATTTATGCAATTTAAGATATATTTATTTTAATAAATTAAAACTTTTATCTATACCATTCTTTGAAATTATTTATACCATATTTGTTTACATTTCTTTGAAATTATTTTTCGGGTCTAAATAACAATTAAATTTTTTATTTATACCATATTTGTTTACATTTCTTTGAAATTATTTTTCGGGTCTAAATAACAATTAAATTTTTTATTTATATATAATATCTTCAATCGGTTTTAATTTGTTATTGTTATTGAGATTTTTTGTTGCACTAAGTATTCTATTGATATCTAAATATGGTAACATTGGAATACAGGACCAATACATGTCCTTGTGTAAAATATCTAATTTAACATTTTTTGGATACATATCCATTATAGGAGATTTTGGATCTATCATTAGATATCTATATTCTTTTTCAACTAATTCACTACATTTGTATGGTAAAACTGCGAGTAGTTGGAGTTGTGGAGTTAACGGTTTATTGAGTGTAAATTGAACATTATTAATATTAAAATTTGTCTTCGTTATGAAATTATAAATATCAGAAATAAAGGGGGCGTGTGTAAATGGATATTTCCATTGCCATGCCGGACAATTAACATAATAATATTTAGTTACCCACATCAGTCCCTCTAAATACATTTTAGACATCATGTCGACAAATTCTTCTTGATGTTCAGACACATTAAAATAGTATTCATAATATCTAAATTTCCATACATCTTTGTCACCTTCTCCCAATTTTATAGGATCATCATGTTTGTTCATAAAATTAACCATATTTTCTAATTCCCACAATTCTATTAAATATGGATCTGAATGGGGGCATCTTCTTTTTGATATTCTATATTCATATTTTGGTACAATTTCTTTATAAAATTGTTCTTCAAGTTCACTCATTAAACGCAATAATTCTATTAAAAATATATTATTTATTTGTAAATTATCATCATTATTAATTAATTCAATTTGCTGAAGAGTATTTGTATTGAGATTTAGATTAATATATGTATCAACATAACAATCAATTATTATATCGAGACCACTTTTTTTGATATCTATTGTTGGTAAATGTGGTAAAAAATCATTTCCCAGTAAATAACATATGAATACAAAATCTCGATAATAATTTGTTCTCGATAGAATTTTATTTATGCTTACACTACTTGAATGATTTATGTCCATATTTTCCATTCTCATTTTAACGATTTCTTTCATTCGTATATCATAACATTCCTTAACGATATTAATCGACACGTATCGTAAATCTTCTCCCACATCATCAATCAAATCGTATAATTCTGTTTTTTCTACTTTTCCGTTAGTAAAATGTTGTTCTTCTCTCAATAAATATATATTATTTTTATTGCAAGAAAGAGACAAAAAAAATAAATCAGCATCAAGACCATATATTACGTAATTATTATTGTTATTTGGTAAATTTCTTAAGTGGGCTAATATTTTATGTTCACCTTCACCTGGCGTTAAATACGATGAGTATATATATTGTGTTTTATTTTTATTAGATTGATTGACTAATTGTGAAAAATAGTTCATTAAATGATTGTGTAGTCTTTCCATGAATTTAGTCCCCGGTGTAATAACGGTATTATTCCAATCATTTATTGTGTTTATCTTGTGCTTATCTTTTATTTTTTGTCTTATTTCGTTATCATTAACTGCCTTCCATCTACGATATCTCTGTTGATTTATTTTTGCAGCTGGAGCGACACCGTCCACTGCAAAATAACATATTTTTGGTTGCACATATCCTACCAAATATGATATATATTTACATATGCGTTGAAACATTATTTTCTCTAATTTCTCCTCATCCATTTGTGTCTTGCAACCTGCAATAACCTCGAAACATTTTGGATGTAACAAACAATTTCCATCAATATATAGTATTTCTATTTGTCCATTATTTTCATTATTGGATAATATTTTTGTAAGAATCATTTTATCTTTAAAATATGATCTCAACCATGCAACAAATCCAGGAACACCCATATTTTAAATAAATTACTATATAACCATATAAATCACAACTACCTTTTATATTATTTCATTTCAACTTTTAAAATATTTTAAATATATTAAAATTAATTTAATATAATATATAATATATATTTATAGTAATTCATATTAATGTCATTATTTGTTAAAAAAGATAAGACTGGAAATGCCGGTGCAAGTGCATACTCTGCAACATCATCCTTCATGATCGATACTCACAAAGGTGGCAATGGCGAAAATGAACGTGAAGCACAAAAAATACGTCAAGAAATCCAAATCCTTTTAGAAGCAGTAAATGCTCCTAGTGCTGATTTCGCAACAGTTCAAGCCGGTGGTGCTAAAAAAAGAGGTTCTAAAAAAGGATCCAAAAAAGGGTCTAAAAAATTATCCAGAAGCTCTAAGGGCTCGAAAAAAGGTTCTAAAAAAGGATCTAAAAAGGGTTCCAAAAAAGCCAGTTTGAAAAGAACTGACGCGTGGGATGGAATGGATATGGACCAATGGGGTGGAAAAAAAGCCGCAAAAGGCAAAAAAAGTTCTAAGAAAACATCCAAAAAAGGATCAAAAAAATTAAGTCGCAAATCGTCTAAGGGATCTAAAAAGGGATCTAAAAAAGGATCTAAAAAAGGATCCAGGAAAGGATCTAAAAAATTAAGTCGTGCTGAAGGTGCTCCAGATCCATTAGCTAAATATCGTGAATTTGTTGCCTGGATTCAAAATGATATGAAATTAAAAGGTGGTCCATTGACAAATTCGTTTGCCGCTTATTTCCGTGAACAAGCCAAGAGAGGTAATTCAAATTCCAGTCAAGAGGAATTAAATGATATTGCCAAAAAAATATATAGTGATGAAAAGAAAGCTGGTAAAATTCAAGATCGTTATGATGAAATCAAAGAATCGTACGAAAAAAAGAGATCGATCAAAAAGGAAAAGAAACGTGCTGAAAAAGCCGCTGCCAAAGCTGCTGCCAAAGCTGCCAAAAGTATGGAATTATAATTAAATCAAAAATAAAAAATTGAACATTAATTCATCTTGTTTATTTTATTAATAAAAACAAAATAAACAAACAATAAAATTAATAAAATAATGCCTTTCTTGTCAACATTATTTTTTGGAATCAAAGATTTCAATAGAAGATCATTTTATCCATCGACTAATGTTCAAACAATAAATGAACAAACAGATGTTGATAAAAACAATAATATTCACGGAATTATTACAAAATCAGAAGAAATCGAAAATAATCGACATCTTTACCATATAGATAATGTCGTTCTCGTAGAAACAGTTAGTTCTAAAAAGGAAACTGAAATTGTACAAGAATTAGAAAATGATTTTAATTCTATGAGAACTTTTACATTAGTCAGTGTATGTTCAACAATCGGATCAACTGTACTAGCAGTATACGGGTTCAATCCCACAATTCCGGGAACTAATAAAACATTGTTTGATTATGTTCCACAAGCCATAATGCCATGTATTGGTGGTTTTGGTTGTATCGGATCTGTAGTTAGTGGATATAAATTATGGGACCTTTCAAGTGAACTTCAAAAATGGAAAAAAAATATTAGTTTTCATCAAGGAGTTCGCACCAGTATTCTTAATATCGGTACAAAAAAAATATATGATAAAAGAATGATAGGTGTCTATCTAACACAAAGAGAAGGTTTCGATTTGTGGAAAAATAATATCAGAGAATTTAAAAACAATGCATTCCTCGCAACCCATCGAACAATGTTAACTTCAAAGGTTGAATTTGTAGAAAAATTCGCATCAGATCATCCTTTGGAACCCAAATATGCTAGATACTTTTGTAATGACGAAAATATGCGAAAAGTTGATCCATTCGTTGATGACTGTATCAAACACAAACAAGGAATTGTATTCGCAAATGATAAATATGAGCAGGAAAAAAGAACTCTTTCTTATCAAGAAAATAATGAAATTAATATTGCTACTCAACCCTTCGATATCGCTAAAAATATCCTAACAACAGCAAAAACTGTCGACACAATTGTTGATACTGGTAGCGAAATTGCCGAAGATATTAACGACGCTCATAAAGGGCAAACATATAATGAAAGAAAACGCAAAGAATTTAACCGAGATATTAAACATATTGCCAAAGATACAACATATATTTTTGGACAAGCTTCAATTGAAAGTATCAGACAACAAACTATAAATCAAATTCGTGAAAAATATGATACACAAAGAAGGTGCGTAGTCAATGATCATAATGAAAGTCTTTGTAAATATTTACCTGGAATAAACAATACCTATTTCGATTGTTGTAAAATTTTGTTTAGTTAATTTTACCTCAATACATTAAAATATTTATCATCGAGTATTTCAAGGACTTGTGGCTCTCTATTTTTATTTATAACTCCAGTTTCTAAATATTGTTTATCAAAACTATTAAATGCGGCCGAACTTCCATTGTCGACTCTCCATACACGATTATCACAGACACTATTTATACCTTCATTGTGTAAAAATGATTGTGGTGTATGTCCAATAACTATACTTCCAATTTTGAATGTCTCAAGAACAGAACCAATGTAATCAAGACATTTATTATTTTCATTTGATGTATTACTCGGTATATTCCCCAAAATTCTTGTCCAAAACATAGATAATTCATTACCATTAACAATATGTTTTACATATTCTTTATTAATCAATCCCAATAACCATTTTTTGACCAATATATCTATATCAATTATATCAGTATTTTTTTTAATTTTTAAATGGTCCATTATAGAATTTATTAATCCGGCATGTACGAACAAATTACTTCCGATGATAAGACATGTTACTCTTGTACATGCAAGAAATTTTGCCATTTCATTTCCTGGTTTGAATGCATGGCGGCGTGCATCCTCACCAGATCTAAACGCCAATGACGGATTTTCTGAATCAATATAATCGGTGAAGTCGTCGAAATTCATTTTTGAAACATAACTCATATAACCTTCGACATTTAATAACTCATGGTTTCCAAGTAATGAAATTACTTTTCCTCCAGATTTTTTTGCTTTATAATGTAAGTCTGTAAATAAATTGAGTATTTTTACATCAGAAGCTTCGTCATCAGGAGTTGCTTCATCATTATTGCAAGTCTTTCCTTGTGGTCTACATCTATCTATCTGATCACCGACCTGTACAACTACTGTATCACCACCAATCCAATCAACATTTCCATCATTGTCCGTTTTTATAACTTTTCCTATTTTCATTAAATTTATAGCTAAATTATAATCACCGTGAATATCGCCCAATACAATAATCCTTTTGACTTTGTCATGAATTAATGGAATATACTCATAATTTTTACATAATTTTGTGAACTCGTTCGTAATAAATTCGTTACTACTTGATTTAGTCTCTATTTTTTCAGATGTTTTTATACCAGTTGTGGTGATCTTATTGTCTGATTCAGTGTCCAAGTCAGTTGTCGCAAAATCAGATAATGATAATTCAGATAACTCGGATAATTCTGAATCAGATAACTCAAAAATAGATGAACTAGATAAATCTGATAAACTAAATTCTGAGGTGGTTAAATGTGACATTATATTTTATTCTTATTTTTCTAATATAATTAAACTATAATATATTAAAATATAACGAGATTAGAAAAATTAACATTAATCTAAATGAATATTTAAGTAAATGCATAATTAACTCCGACAGGATAGTTATTTGTTTTCTCAAGAGGTATTCGACCAATATCAGCTGGTGATGCGGCTTCTCCATAATCTCCATAATTGAAACCTTTGAATCTTGCAGTATCTATATTTTCTGCTGGAATTGGTCTAAAATCTTTTCTATAGAAATCTGCTGGATCCATCCCGTATTTTACACCATCAATATTCGATGTTAATTGTCCACAAACATCAAGATTTTTATAAGGAATTGCTCCATGTGCATGCAATCTATTCAAAGATTTATTGAGACAAACATTTCCATTTACATCTTTGATGACTGGTGGATTTAGTGGTGGAATAATTCGCCCTATATTCGAATTTAATTTCTCATTTCTAATTTGTTTTTCTGAAACAGAACCGGGAATATATCCCACTGGTTTGTTTGGTTCAGGTGTATACTCTAATTCATTAATTAAACCTTGGTTTATCTCTTTATTAATTTCTCGATATTCTGAATCGTTATCTCTGACATCAGAATTCAGAACATCTGCAATACTTCTGTCATAGTCCGTGTCTAAACTGAATTTTTCAATTCTATTGCCTTCATACGATGGAGCATACATTGATGGAACAGAAACAGGAGGATTTTGACTATCTTTCGGGACCTTTATTTTACACTGATACGGCGAATAGTCAACTCGTCCGTCACTGTCTGGGAAACGCATTCTATCGAAATCATATTTATAGTCAATATTTACATCCATACCATCATTTCTATTTAAGAAAGTTTTTACATTCGAATCATTATTATGAAATATTATTTTATTAATTGGTGTCGAATCGTATGGACTGTTCGGGTACCCGATACTTTCATATGTTTCATTGTTATATTTATTGTTATTTTTATCACTATTGTAAACATTCAATAATATTATAATCCCAACTACAAGGATAAATAGAATAATTACTATGACTACAAATGAATCCATTTATATATAATTAAAATATATAATTGAAATATATAATTGAAATATATTTAAATATATCTCAGTACATTTTTACTATGTTTATGAAATTTAGTTCATGACAGCAGCATATTGACTTCCACTTGCCGATCCAGGCATTCCACCCTCAATAATTCCGTTTGGTGGAATTTCTGGTTGAATTAAAGCCGGCCTGTATTGTTTCCATAATTCGACTAATGTTGGTTTGTCAAAATTAAACTCGTCGTTGACACGTGAACATAAAGCTTTTATTTGATTTTTATTTAATTTTTTTCCTCTTTTTCTTTGTTTATTGACTTCTTCAACAACCATTGATACTCTTTCTTCCATAGAGGCCTGTTCCGCTTCCATTTCAGATAATTCTGATAGTGATTCTTCTGGTAATGAATCCATACCTCCAATAAATTCAGATGGCATTTCAGCAGATACCTCCATTTCCATTTCAGAACGTTTTTCCTCAATCATTTGTTTAATTTCTTCAACAAGTGATCTCCCTTCCTCCATTAATTGTTTGCCTTCTTCAGTTCTTCCCTCCTCTTGAATTAATCTACGTCCTTCTTCCATCATTTGTTTACCTTCCTCCATCATACCCTTTATTTCTTCTACTGACATTTCTTGAGCATTTTCTTCAACAAATTGTTGGGTTTCTTCCATTTCTACGCCTCCACGCATGGGAAACTCGGTTTCCATTGTATTCTCTTCACCCATTTGCATCCCTTCTTCCATTATACGTTGACTTTCTTCAACTAATTGTTGGGCTTCTTCCATTAATTGTTGACCCTCCTCAGTTCGTCCTTCTTCCATCAATTGTTGACCTTCCTCCATCATTTGTCGGCCTTCTTCCATCATGTTCATGGCTTCTTCAGAAACAGGATTTCTTCTCTGTACCACTGATTTAATTTGCATTTTGCCAGCATTCATCAATGCTTTCCCGTCATTAATTAATTGTTCACCACCGTTATTTCCGTTCTTGACAAGACTACGACCTTTCATAATTAATTTTTTTCCATCCATCATCATTTGTTTACCTTCCTGAACTAGTTTGTGTTCTTCTTCCGATAATGAGACTCCGTGTTTTTTATGACTATTTCCGTTTCCTTTCATCGGAGAATGCATACGTCCACATGCGCAAACCCATCCATACGATCCATTTCCTTCTTCGGATAATGAAGACATGGGCTCCATTGTTGATGAAATATTAAATGCCTGTAGTACGATGAGTATGGCAACTGCTGCGATGAGTGCGGCGACTGGATCTCTATTGACCATGAACATATAAGCAACTAAAAAGAAGAATACTAATTTAAATAAGGTGTAATCAAAAATATTGCGAATACATTTTGGTAATCTGGGAGCAGCCATACCAGCATAAAGTATCAAAAGCAAAACCACACCAGCTGAAACATATTGATTATCAAGGAATGATAGGGAATTTTTAGCACTGTTATCGAATGATTCCATTGACTATTATAATTATATATATATTATACATTTTATTTTATTTTTCCAATTAACTTTTTCAAAAATTTTATGGGTAAAAACATCATTTATATTAAACAAATATAAATGATGTTTTACTAAAACTATACCATCAATTTCAATAATATATATTAGTACTATTGCGAATATTACAAAATAAAGTTGAAAAAATAAAAATTAAATTAAAAAGTATGGTTCAATAAATGATTTAATGATTTAAATATCTATATATTTATAATATTACTATTATGGAGTGCAAAAAAAAATCAAAAGTAACAAGATCAAAAAAAACACTGCAATCAGTTCAAAGTAATAATCACGAAAATAATCAAGAAAATGATTCGGAAAATGATATAGTTCAATTTAAAAATATTAGTGAAATAGAACAACTCGAAGTTCTGGATAAAAAACCTAAAGTTACAAAGAAGGCCACAAAATCAAAAACAGAAACGAAAATTAAAATCATAAAAACAGAAAAACCCAAACCTAAAGTCAAAACAATATCTAAAAATTCTGTATTGAATGACAACTTAGAAAGCAATACAGATGATATCGATACCGATATTAATACTGATCAAGACAATAAATCGACAAATGGATCCAATAATTCAGGCAAATCTAAAGTAATAATTAAAATGAAGACAGAAACAGCAAAAACTATATTATCACGAAATGGCTACAGGATTAACAAAAGATTATTTGAAGAAGAAGAACTCAAAGAAATCAGACAAAACTTAACAGTTAAACCTATGTCAATGGATGATCCCAATTTACCGGCTTACCCGGTATATAGAGAAACACCAAGTGAATTGATTATACCACGTTATTACGGGACTAACACTCTCGGAAAGGAAGAGAAAAATACATTAACAAGTCAAAAGATAACGGCCATATTTCATGGTAGTTTACGTGATCTGCAAATAAATATCGTAAATAAATGTCTAAAACATCTTAGAGAACATGGAGGAGGAATATTATCCGTGCCATGCGGCATCGGTAAATCTCTCACTAAAGGTACGCCCGTAATAATGTACGACGGTTCAATCAAACTAATCGAAGATGTGAAAATCGGCGATAAATTGATGGGAGACGATTCAACGCCAAGAGAAGTATTGGGGCTCGGACGCGGTCAAGAAGAAATGTTTGATATCATACCAACAAAGGGAGATAAATATACAGTAAATAGATCCCATATTTTATCATTAAAATATAATTCAATCGAACCATCAAAAATTAATGGTGTAAAATATAACAAGGGTGATATTGTAGATATTTCTGTTGATGATTATTTAAAACTACCAAAAATGTATCATGAAAAAGAATCGCCACTAAAAGGTTTTAGAGTTTCAGTAAATTTTCCGGCAAAAGAAATTCCAATGGATCCGTATACATTCGGATATAAACTTTTAAAAAATAAACATGTTCCAGATTTTTTTAATTATATGTATATATCTGATTTATATAAATGTAATTCCAAAGAAGTGAGATTACAAGTTTTAGCTGGAATATTAGACTACCGTGGAAATTTACAAGAGGATAAAGTTAGCTATGATTTATATACTGAGTGTTCTAAATTAACTGATGATGTAATATATTTATGTAGATCATTAGGTTTTGCATGTTATGAATCAACTAAAGAAATGTTTAGAGTCACAATAAATGGCGAGGGAATAGAAAATATACCTGTAAAGATATTAGAAAAAAAAGCAATTTACAAAAAATACATTAACGATCCTCTTGTATACGACATAACTGTGAAATCAGTAGGAATGGGTGATTATTACGGAGTAGAAATAGATAAAAATAAAAGATATTTATTGGGAGATTTTACAGTTACTCATAATACTGTAATGGCTATCAAAATGATAGTAGAACTGGGACTGAAGGCATTAGTCATCGTTCACAAAACATTCTTATTAGATCAATGGATGGAACGCATTAAACAATTCACTAATGCACGAATTGGTTTAATTAAGCAAGACAAAGTGCGTGTCAAAGATGTAGATATAATTGTTGGAATGATCCAAAGTATTAGTATGAAGGATTATGATCCTAAAATATTCGATGACATAGGTGTGGTGTGCTACGACGAATGTCACCACACAGCAAGTAAAATATATTCGAATTCGTTATACAAAACGGGTGCACAATATACGATAGGACTATCGGCAACACCGCACAGAAAAGACGGTTTATCAAAAGTAATGAATTGGTATATTGGTAATCCCATGTTCAGTATGAAAGCAAAAGTGAATAAACAAGTTATTGCAAAAATATTTTATTACAAATCGAATGATCCGTTATTCAGGGAAAAAAAGTCGTGGAAACATGGAGGTATGAGTGCAGACGTTGTTAAAATGGTAAGTAATTTATGTGAATTGAAACAAAGATCAAACCATATCGTTAGTATCATTAATGAATTACGAAAGTTCCCGGAAAGAAAAATACTTCTACTTAGTGACAGAAAAGTACAACTTGCTTATTTAAAAACATCAATAGATGAGGCTATAGCCAGCGATGTTGCTAATGGTTTGATTGATGAAAATGAATGCAAAACATTCATGTATACTGGCGATTCTAAAAAAGACGAACGTAAAGATGCCGAAACAAATGGAGACATATTATTCTCGACATTTGCATTAGCAAACGAAGGATTAGATATTGAAAGACTTAATACTATAATTTTGGCCTCTCCCAAAGTTGACATCATTCAGTCTGTTGGTCGCATTATGCGTAAGATATTGAAATCTGGTGACGTAAGACCATTAATTATTGATGTTTGTGATCTATTGTCTGTCTTCAAAACGCAAGGTACAAAGAGAGAACTTCAATACAAAACAACAAAATATAAAATAGAACATTATTATCTTAAAAATAACAAAGTTATTACATTTGATGATTTTATGATGCAAGAAGAAAATTTAACACAGGAAGAAGTCATTTTGTTGGAAAATAGAACTGTTTATGTACCAGACTTAACATATATTCTCGATATGCAAAGAATCGAAGATGAAGATGAAGCATGTGGAATAAATAATAAAGTAGAATATATTGAAAATACAGATGAGCCGTATAAAGATTCTGATGATGATTCAGATGATGAAATTAATATTGACAATCAAAAAATACAAAAACCAAAAAATATTATTAAAAATAATAAAGTCATTGTAAAAGCAAAAACAGAAAAAAATAGTGTTACATATATGTTTTAATTTATTACACAAATATTTATAATTTCAAAAAAAATTGTAAATCTAATTCTTTAGGATGGTAATATACACCATTACTGATGTAATCATCTATACCTATCTAAAGGGCGCGATAGAATTTAGTTCGTTAATTGACTCACAAGATATATTATGACTAATATAGCGAATAAAACAGTAATACAAGGGTACAAACAGATTCATGACAGTATACATGGATACATATCAATTAGTGATATTATGGTAATGGTTATAGATACAAAACCATTTCAGAGATTAAGAGAATTAAAACAACTTGGTTCTTGTTATTGGGTATATCCTCCAGCCGTTCATACTCGTTTTGAACATTCCATCGGAACATATTATTACGCCGATAGAATACTAATTTGTATAATCAAGAATACAAATCCCGTCGACATAGAACAATATCTCGCGAGTATACCCGAACTAAAACAATACTATGATAAAAAATATGGTGGTAAAATACATGTTCTCGATGATTATATAATGGAACTTATTAAAATTGCCGCAGGATGTCATGATTTAGGTCACGGACCATTTTCACATGTTTTTGACGATTTCTTTTTACCGTATATTAAAAAAGAATTAGAACCATGTGATCACCACGAATATCGTTCAGGTATGTTACTAGAAATGATAATCAAAGGACATAAAAAACTATCAAAAATCATTTCGGATGACGAAATCCAATTTATGAAAAATCTAATTAATCCATCAAAAGAACATGTTGGATTTCTCTACGAAATTGTTTCTAATTGTAAAAATGGTCTCGATGTGGATAAATATGATTACATACGTCGGGATTCTTATGTAACGGGACTACAAACTAATTTTAATTGCGATCGTCTTGTCGATCATATTAGGATCATTGATAATAGTATTTGTTATCAAGAACAATCGATTGGCGATATCATAGAATTATACAACACAAGATACAAATTACATAAAACCGTATACGGTCACAAGGCAGTTATTGCTGCTCAATATATGTTGATAGAAATCTTTAAATATCTTGATAAAATTATAGGATTGTCTGATTCTGTTAAAGACATGAATAAATTTTGTATGATGACAGATGAATATATTTTAACTTGTCATCGAACACTTCTCGGACCTCATTGTAATTTACCAAAAAATATGTTACACTCATTGACTCGAGCAGTTAATATTATCAACAAACTTGATAATCATCAACTTTATCCTCACGTTGATACTTTTGTTAGTGATCACAAAATAGATATTAACAGAAAACAATTTAAAACTGGAACAAATTCAGATATTTTAATATACAGAAATATAATAGGTTATGTGAGTGGAAATAAACAAAATCCTTTGGATAATATCTATGTCTTTAAAACAAAGAATCTCAACAATTCAAATGAAAAAATTAAAAGTCGAAAAATAGATATCAATGAATATTCCTTATTAACAACAAAAAATTATCAAGAACATTTAACCATGCTTTTTTATAAACAAAAAAATAAAAAAACAATTGTGGCACTACGCGAAGAATTTAGAGAATTTATAAAAACAGGTACCATCACTGAAAAAGAAAAAACAGAAAAAACAGAAAAAACAGAAAAAGGAACAAAAATTCCACAAATATTTAAAAAAATAGATCACGTAAATCTTAATGATACTAATTTAATTGTTTCTGATAAGCGAAAACGTAAAAATATGTCGATATTTGATGATCTCGATGAACAATTTAATCAATTGACGCCCACATCTGAGTCAATTATTGATGTTATTGATATTATTGATGATGCGAATCGAGTGATAGGACAATTGGAATATACCGCATCAGAGGAGCAATTAGAACATACAGAACAATACAAATTCACAGCACAAAATGACCAAAATTACCAAAGTGACCAAAACAAATACGATATTCAGGAAATTATAAATAATTTTAATGATTCAGAAACTGATGATAAATAAATTTTTTTATTGAATGGACAACATCATGATACATTTAACACATAAAAATGTGTTGATCAATATGATATTAAACATTATAATTATGCTATTAACTTATAATATTTTGCATCATATTTGGAATATTATAAAAGTAATCATTTTATGTTTTAAACATAAATGTCTGTGTTAAATTTTTTATCTATATTTTTTCAAAAAATTTTAACCACCCTCCCCCCTCATACTAAAAAATTATGAAAAGTATGATACGCGACCATTTACAGCATTTGACAGCGCTGTCAAAGTGCTGTAAAGCTGTAATAATGCTGTAAAAAATATTATATAAAAATATAATATATAATATAAATATATCAGATGGTTGAGTATAAATGTAATAAGTGTAACAAAATATTTAACAAAAAGGATAATTATAACATTCATATTAATAGAAAATATCCTTGTAATAATAATAGCCAGAGAGAGCCGAAAAATAGCCATAAATTAGCCGATCCGGCTACAAATATTCCAATGGAAAAATCAATTTACTTAGAAAAAGATATTGGAAACAGTAATGAGAATATAAATACTGCAATAAATATAACAAATACAACAAGTACGGGAAGTGTGACAAGTACGGGAAGTGTGACAAGTACGGCAAATACGGCAAATACGGCAAGTACGATAGATGCAATAAATATAGTGAATATAATTCAATGTAGTTATTGTAACAAAACGTTTACACTAAAAAGTTCACTAGCAAGACATTTAAATAGTAGATGTACGGTAAAAAAAGACGACACAAATAAAAAAGAAGAAATATTTCAAATTTTACTAAAACAAATGAAGGATATGGAAGAACAAAATGCAAAAATTTTAAATGAATTAAGATCAGAAAATTTAAAACAACAAAATCAAATAAATGAATTAAAGAAAGAGATTTCGAAAAAAAGCAGTATCAATATTGATAAACAAAATAATACTGTTATAAACAATACAAGTAATCAACTCAACAATATTAAACAGTTAAATATAAACGTAATAGCTCATGGTAAAGAAGATCTATCATTTATCACACAAGACCAAATAAAAAAAATACTAAATAAAGGATTCAAGTCAATAGAAAATTTTATTCAAATCGTTCACTTTGATAAAAATAGACCAGAAAATCATAATATTTACATAAGTAATATCAAGGATTCTTATGTAATGAAATATGACGGTGATGATTGGAAATTAATGAATAGAGAAAATTGTCTACAGGATCTTTATGATGATAAAGGAGATTATTTGGTTGAAAAATTTGAAGAGTTACAAGGTAAATTAGATGAATCAACCCTAAAGAGATTTGGAAATTTTTTAAGTAAAAAGGATGATGATAAAATAATAGAACAAACAAAAAGAGAAATTAAGTTGATTTTATATAATAACCGTAAAATACCGGAAGAAACGAGAAAATTATTAAAATTAGGTGATGATGATATGATAGAATACTAAATATTTTTATTTTTAAATAAATTATATAATAAATCAAATTTCTAAATTATTTTGTTTGTATCCCATTATAATTGAAGATAATAAACCGTATAATTGTAAATTAGTCGTAACACCATTTGATACGATATATGCTGATCTACAAACTTTTTTAAGAATATAATTTTTATCGAGTTCAGAAAGTCCGCAATCAAATTTTAGTACATTCATCAATCCCAAAATAATATCTGAATTTGAATAACCCGCACTCCTCAGTTGGTCCATTTGTTGGAATGCCTTTAAAGAATTCATTTCCTTGCAACATTTTAATATTTCTTGTAATCTCGTGGGTTGTGGCTTGTCACATACAGTATATACATTTCCCACTGTAATATCATTCAAACCATTATATACAGCTTGTAGATTATTAATTGCACTTCTCAAGTCACCTTGTGAAATGATTGCAATTTCCCTTAACGCTTCTGGAACAAAATTTATTTTTTCTTCTGCACAAATATATTTTAATCTATCGACTATTTTTTCTGATGGTAACCTGATATATCTTAATATGATGCATCTACTTTGTATAGCTTCCAATATATCTGATGACTCATTACATGTGAATGCAAACCTTGTCGTCGAATTATATTCTTCCATTTTTTTGTTTATTGAATGTTGTGCTTTTCCTGTTATATTATCAGCCTCATCTAATATAATCATTTTGTGTTTTGCATATTTTTTTCCCGCTTGATTATTTTGACCATTCTGACTGTTGTTATTATTATTGTACAGATTAAATGATTTTTTACAGAAATTAGTAATAACTTCATCAACTGTTTTGATACCTCTCTCATCGGATGCATTTAATTCTAGGACTGCCTTTTCCATATATCTTCCGTATAAACCACGTGCTATACATTTTATAGTTGTAGTTTTACCTATGCCAGGCACACCTGTTATTATAATATTAGGCATATCCTTGTCTTCAATTATTTTTTTAATTTTACCCAATGTATTATTATCAATGATAACATCCCCAATCTTTGAAGGTCTATATTTCTCAATCCACGGTAATTGAGTAGTCATTTTACTTCTTATCATTTTATAATTTGTAGATAACGTTCCAGAAATATCAATTTCTTCACAATCTGAATCATCATATCCATCTATTGATAATAAATTATCTGCCATATTTAATATTTATTATTAATATTATTTGCTTATGTAGTTATCGTGCGAATATTTTATAATAACAATCTTTATTATCTTATTGAAATTTTGTAATAAATGTATTTATTTCAATTTTTTATTTATTATTTATTACTTACCATTCCAGCTCACTATTAGGAAAATATTTATTTAGTAAATTGGTATAATAGGGTAGACATTCGTTGATATTAATATTAATATTTATTTGATCATCCGTTTTTGAATATAAATCACATTTTTGAAAATATTCTAACCATTCAACCATTTTAATATCATATTCTGATGCCAAATAATTATACATACGCTCTTTATGATGAGAGTAAAATGAGTGGTATCTTATTATATATAATCCTTCGTCAGGTATGCTACATTTATTGTGTTTCAAAACTTGATAAGCATATTCATCATGACCCCAACTAAATGTAATATTATCGAAGCCTATTCCCTCGCTGTAAATACCATATTTTGTATTATATTTTTCATTATTTATATCGTCATTGTATCTAAAATATTCATGAAAAACAATCTTATCACTAAATTTACATCCGACAGGAAATGTATCACCAACTACAGCCCATTGAGGTTCATTAAATAACTCTGGGTGTGCTAGAATCTTACCGATATCATGTAAGAAAGCAACTAAATGAAACCAATCATATTTTTCTTCGGGAAACATTTCCCTAGCTGCTTCACCTGCTTGTACGGCATGATATATTTGGGGGAGTTTTGTATCCGGATCACTATCATCTATGATATCATCTAATAATTCTATTGCTTTTAGTAAAGAAAATTTAATACCTTTGTTGAAATCTAAATATTTTTTCTTCATTTTGGTAACAAAATTGTAAGTTTGATATGTATGGTTTAATAAATAAAATTTTGCTACATTTGTCATATTATCGTCATAATCTCTGAATTTTTTATTACTTATATCATCCATTTTAATAATGACTTAGATAATTTATACTTTTATGGTAGTTTCTTTTTGTTTTTTTTTTATTATGATGATAATTACTATTTTAATTTATGTAAGATTTATGTGTATTTGTACTAAGCTGTTAACATAATAATATTTTTACTGCCCTATACATATTTCATTGTGTGATACTCTTTTAATGAAATTTTATAATTTATTTGTGTGCGATTTATTAGTGTTTTTATTAAATATATAGTTTTAATTTTTTCAATATTTTGAGTTCGTTAAAAATTGAAAAATAAACTTCATAGATAATTATATATTTAATATAAGTATCATTTTACATAGCCAAAATAAAGCAAAACATGAGCACCAAAGGTATTAAAAATGCTGTAGGAATTGATCTTGGTACATGCTACAGTGCAGTTGGAATCTACCGTAACGGCACTGTTGAGATCATTGCAAACGATCAAGGAAACCGAACAACTCCCAGTTACGTTGCATTTAACGAAAACGAAAGGTTGATTGGTGATGCTGCTAAATATCAATCAACATCAAATTTCCGCAACACTGTGTTTGATGCTAAACGTCTAATCGGAAAGAGATTTTCAGAAAATTCCGTTCAATCTGATATCAAACATTTTCCATTCAAAGTCACACAAGGACCAAGTGATAAACCGTTAATCGAAGTTGAATATATGAACGAAACCAAACAATTTTCCCCAGAAGAAATTTCTTCGATGGTTCTTCTTAAAATGAAACAGATTGCTGAATCATATCTTGGTGACACAGTTACTCATGCTGTTGTAACAGTGCCAGCATATTTCAATGATTCCCAAAGACAAGCAACAATCGATGCCGGTACTATTGCCGGTTTGAAAGTACTGAGAATTATTAACGAACCTACCGCTGCAGCCGTCGCATATGGACTTGATAAAATGGGTGATGATGAGCGTAATATTCTAATTTATGATTTCGGTGGTGGTACTCTTGATGTTAGTATTTTGACTGTATGTGGTGGTATGTTCGAAGTTAAATCAACATCGGGTAACACTCATTTGGGTGGTGAAGACATTGATAACAAGCTCGTAAGTTATTGTCTCGGCGAATTTTGTAAAAAGAGTAAACTTAACAAAGAACAAACCGAAGAATTATTACAGAATGCTAAAGCTAAACGTAGACTTCGTACAGAATGTGAAAAAGCTAAGAAAACTCTTTCGTCGTCGGCAACTGTGACTGTTAATTTGGACTCATTCTATGACGGAATTGATATGAATTTGAATGTGACACGTGCTAAATTAGAAGAATTATGTTCAGACTTATTTGCCTCTTGCATGGCACCGCTTGATGAAGCATTGAAAGGTGCTAAAATGGGAAAAAGTGATATCAATGATGTCGTACTTGTTGGTGGTTCCACAAGAATACCAAAAATTAGAGATCTTCTTAAAAATTATTTCCACGGTAAGGAACCACGTTCAGATGTGAATCCAGATGAAGCAGTTGCTTACGGTGCAGCAGTTCAAGCTTTCATTCTTAGCGGTGGTGTTGATAACAAAACGGAAGGTTTAGTCCTGGTGGATGTTGTTCCCCTCTCATTGGGTGTCGAAACTGCTGGTGGTGTTTTTACTCCTTTGATTACACGTAATTCAACAAAACCATGCAAAAAGGAAGAAACATTTAGTACATATTCTGATAATCAACCGGGTGTTACAATCCATGTTTATGAGGGAGAAAGAGCTAGAGCTAAAGATAATAATCTATTGGGTACTTTTGAATTGTCTGGAATTCCACTTATGCCACGAGGTGTACCCCGTATTAAGATTACTTATGATGTTGATGTTAACGGTATTTTGAACGTAACAGCTGTTGAGGAATCTTCTGGAAAGAAACAAGCGATTACAATTCAAAATGAAAAAGGTAGAATGTCCAAAGAAGAAATTCAAAAGAGACTCGATGAAGCAGAGAAATATGCTGAAGAAGATAAAAAACTTCGTGACAAAGTTGAGGCACGAAACTCGTTCGAACAAACTTTGGCAAGCTCTAAACAACAAGCAGAAAATACAGAACTTAAACAAAAATTGTCTGAATCACAGCAAAAGGAATTAGCAGAAATAAACAAAGAAGGCACCCAGTGGATTGAGGAAAACGGTGATACTGCGACAACCGAAGAATTTAAAGCTAAAGAAAAAGAATTCCAACAGAGAATGATGCCAATTTTCGCATCTGTTTACAAAGATTCAATGCCCCAAGCGGATATGGGCCAACACAATGATCCATCTGTAGATGAGGTTGATTAAATTATTTTTTTATTTTTTTGATAAACAAACTTAATATTTTTAATAAATAAAATTAATAAAAATATAAAAAAATTATCCGAAAATTTTATAAATACCAATGATATTTCGCAAAAATTTAACTGAAAATTTTATAAACAACATATGCAACGGAACTGACTAATCCTAGTACTGCAATACCAGAAACAATGTTGTTAGTAACTTCAAGATTAATATACTTAGATCTTCGTTTGACAACATCACTTTTAGAAACACCACATACATCATAAGTGTACAAACTATTGTTTCTTTTTGTCACTTTAATATATTTAGGCTCTTTTTCAAATTCAAGCGTTTCAACATAATATTGATTTGCTAAAACGACTTTATTGTCTGAAAAAAATTTAGCAGTTTTTGTTTCTTTAAATGAATCTATCAATTGATCTCCCTTCATCATGCTACTAGATCCCGTTTCAGCTCGTCCAGAAATAAATTTGCAATCATTTGATGGAATAATTTCAATGCTATTATCACTTTGACTCATTTTGATTGGTCTTAGTCCAAAATTAAAATCAAATTTGGCTTTGTTACAGACCAGTATATTTTTTTGTTTACTTTCAGGATTAACAAAACTATATCCTCGTGAATTTTGCATATTATTTGATCCGAACTTATATTTTTGTGTATCATGAATGTTAACAACCATAATAGGCATATTTTTAATTCTAATTACAATATCATCTCCTATCTTCATTTTTTGTAATACTTCACTAACTTCTCCACTTACTTGTTCATCTAGTTTTTCTGCTTCTTTTTTTATTATTTCATTTATTTCGTGCTCTTTATCGATGGCAAGTTTGAGCAAATAACCACTCCCTGCTCCAATACCAATGACACCAAGGCCCAATGCAATCGGAACCAAAGAATCACAAGCATCAATTGTATTAGCAATGTATGGATGTCTATCACGTGATACATATTGTGGAATATATCTGTAATGCTCATGGGGGCGACCACAAATACGACCTATATGTGATCCCCATAAGTACCACATTATACTTGATGAATTCTGAACATGATGGTCAACATGATGTGCCCTGGTATGGTTACCATGATTAGTATGATTAGTATGATTACTACTGCTACGATGAGTACTACTTCTATGAACTGTTGATGATCTACCGGCGATATGCGTCATTATCAATTAAATATCTTTGGCCCGAAAAAATATATATTATAGCCTTATTATTATTATTAAAATATATCATATCATTATGAATATATATAAATAATCAATTTTTTTATAAATAAAAACTCTAACAATTTTTATAGATAACATACTAACACATCTACATCATTTGGACATGTTTTGTGTATTATTTCCTTAACTTTATTCCAATCCAAACCATCTAACCCACATCCTATTTTTGGCATAGCAATTTTAGTTATTCCCAACTCTTTAATTTGTTTAAACATATCTGTCAAAGAGTTTTCCATACTCGCATATGTTGGTTTACTTGTCCTTGAGTATGGTTTTGTTACAAGGTAAAATATATATCTATTTTCATCTTTATCATAAATTTTACTACATGTTCCAACACCATTCGAACTTTCTATTAACAATTTTTGTTGACCATATCTTTTTTTGAATTCCACAGCAATACCCGCACCCATAATGAAATCATTGCCGACACAATGTGCCAGTGCATAATTTTTATTTTTTATTATTTCAAATAAATCTCCTTTTATTTCATCATATGTCATCTTATTGTTTATGAGTTTTATTTATATTTATATTTTAATAATACATCAAAAATTTGAATTATCAATATTAAGTATGATCCTTTATTTTTCGATTAAATGCTATATATATTCTTTTGTTGTGTTGCTTATATTCAATAAGTTCAATAAGTTCAATAAGTTCAATAAGTTCAATAAGTTCAACAAATTCAATGGCTTCAAGATTTTTCAGAATTGCATCATCAGTCCCACCCGTATGGGTTCCACAGCGGACTATGTCACTACAATCGGTTAACGTAGTACAACAAATGCAACAAATACGGTTCATTCATTCGGGGCGTGAAAATGATCTGAATGGACTGCATAAAAGAAATGGTTCGCATTGGCATTATAAACCAATCGGATACAGCGAACACTACGAACCATTTGATCCATTCAATCCTATTCCTATCGGATCATTTAACCAAATACAAAAACTACAAAAAATACAAAAAAATCTAATTACTGAAAATTTAGATCCAATCATTGTAAATAAAAGAGATCATATGATAAAAATTAGGCACGCTATCAGGAATAGTATTACAAATGTATCATCGAATATTAAAAAAGATGATGAAGAATTTTTCATCGGACTTATACACACATATCCTGCATGGAAGTCATTTTTTAATCCATTGAATTGGAGAAATTTTGCGAGTCATAGCGCACATAATCCATACGGGCACACGCTTGCTGAATTTTTTAAATTCGAAGGTGGTACACTTATGAATGATACTGTCATGAATATTGGTACGAGATTTGATGAAGATGGAACGCATCATAAAACTGACATTGTTCATTTTTTTGATGGTGATCAGTATTACTTTAATTCAAAAAAAGAAAATGAATCACAAAAAATTCAAGGGAACCATCAAAATGGAATGTTCGAACGTTCATTCATCAGTGTTAATTTCCGAGTCAACAAGAAAGAATGGGAAGAAATGCAACAATATTATTACGATCTAAAGAGAAATAAAAACGTGCAATTCAATATTGGACCGTACATGTTGACAAACAAATTTAGATCATCGGAAGGAGTCAAACAGGGAAATTGTTGTTATTGGACCACAAAGGCATTCGAAGCCCAAAAAATGTTATTAACCCACAGTAATTTTCCATTGGTAGCTTTCTACAAATTGATCATTAATTTGATGTTAAACAAAGGAGACTATTTCCAAAACAACAAAAATAAAGATTTTAGTGTAACCCTTTACAAAGGAAAATATCATGAAGAACAACCTCAAGGATCATTTCTTTACCCATTTTATTGGTTGAGACACGAGTACGATAAAATTTGGAGAACAGAAGACATTGCGAATATTGTTGTCAGTTTACAAAAAAATGATCAAAATAAAAATCAAAATCAAAATATTTATGATGAAGTAATCATCGAAGGTAAAAACAAAAATGACACAAGAAAATATACAAAGAAGATAGTAAAATATTTGAACAATATTTTATATCCAAGATCTTGAATCTTATTTTTTTAATTTATTGTTTATTTATTTGATAAAATTGATAATCTTTTATTTAATAATTGGTATATTACATAAAAATTAGTACAATAACTATAATTATTTAGAATATAAATGTATCATGGTATTAAGGCAATTATTGAAAACATATTTATTCGATACAATATTTTCTCCTTATACGATTAATGGTCCCAACAAAAATAATCTTGAACTTGTACTTGATGATACAACAACGAAAATAGTTAATTCGTGTTCCGATATAACTTATATTTACGATCAAGGAATCGTTTTGATGTCCAATATTAATGACACCAAAGAAATTAAAGAAACTAATAAAGTACAAAATACAAATAAAAAATCAAAAAAAAATATATTACCACGATTATATTTTATTGATCCGACACATGAAAATTTCGAAATAATTATTAATACACCCCATAACGACATATATATATTTGTATTATCAAGATGTCTAGACGAAATATATGAATATTTTATTAAATCGAATAAAGTTCCTTATTTAAAAGTTTTTAGTGAGGTTAATATTAATTGGTACATTAATGATGAAAATATATTTATGATTAGTAATACATTTGCTAAAAATAATCAAAATAATATTCAGAATACTCAAAATATAATAAGAAGTATTGAATCATTTTATAAATTCGTTGGAAAAAAACCTGTCATATTCAATACTTCGAACAATATGGATATATCAAAAATGATAACAATGTCTCTTGAAATACAAATTAATAGTAATTATACAACCGAACCTAAAACTAACAATTCTGATAATAATAATGTGATAATAATCGATAGAAAACATGATTACATCACACCACTAATACATAATACGACATATTTTGGAATGATAAATGATTTGTTAGATAAATCAAGTAATGTACATGACAATGATGATAATTTCTATAACGAACAAAAGTACAACGATATTTCTGTTGTCGCACACGATGTTAATACTAGAATGACGGAATTCAGGAAGATAAATAATGTTGTAAAATTTAATGAATCGAAACAAAATGCAAAACAAAATAAAATTTCAGACTTATCTGCTGTTGTAAGAGATGTACCAAAATATGAAAAAACAATGAACATGTTCAAAAAACACATATCAGTTCTAGATAAATGTATGAAAGCATGTGAAAAACAACAAATAAAGGGATTGATTGACTTGGAAAATGATATAATTAATTTAAGGAATAATCAAGCCAAATTACATGATAAAGATAATAATACCATTATCGATATAGAAAATGAGATAATATCAATCGTTGAGAACAAAGAAATAGACAGATATAGTAAGATTCGTATACTATTATTATACAATATTATTATCAATAAATTACATAATAATTTAAACAATACATTAATGGAAAAATTAAATGGTGTACACAATAATTTGGTAAATCCATCCATTATGACAATTGATAATAACATGAATATAATTGATGTGATGAGTGATGTATATGCGATTTTACAAAATATCGATCAAACTACCGAATTTGTTTCATTACATGAAAATATAGAAAAAGTAATAAATAAAAATCCCAAGTCATATTTGCGTAGTAAACATACATATACTATATTTGTAATTGGAGGTATATGTACTAATGAACTATGTATAATAAATGAATTAGAAAAGAAGCATAGTATTAAAATAATAGTGGGGTCGACACATATATTTACTCCAAATGAATTTGTTGATCATTTATTGAATTCATAAAAAATCTTCTTACTGTATTGTGTAACCAAATCGCCATTAAGTCCATATTTGTTAACTCCGAACATGATAGAAACAATCAAAATTTGCAATTCTTGTGGCAAATCTTTTGTCATAACGAAGAACCTCCTCATATTATCGATAGTAATTTGTTTATTTGGATCCGAATCTTGATCGGTATTTTGTTTGACAATACAATAATCATCACTGACAAGCACAATTGGTGTAATCATCGCTTCCCTGCTTTCCATTTTTTAATAATATTTTTATTTTGTTTATATTTATTAATTAATTTAAGTGTTTCTGGAGTGAGACTATTGTAAAATTCATTGTTAACTTGTTCTGTGATATCTTCAATTTCTTCAATGTCTTCAATGTCTTCAATGTCTTCAATGTCTTCAATGTCTTCAATGTCTTCGATTTCTTCGATTTCTTCTTCAATAATGTCATTATTATTACTATTTGTAACTTGAGTAATTTTACCTGTTGCACCCAGAATCAAGAGCTTTTTGATGATACCGTGATTACCACCAATGCATGCACAATCTAATGGGTTCCAAGAAGAATAGCAATCATTCGGATTAAGATCAACATTCGTATATTCGATTAACAAGTCAAACATGTCTTCATTACCATCACTACCTGCATGACAGACCATTTTCCTCAAATAAAAACTGTCAAATACCATAGTATTCGATTTTTTACATGTAAAGAATAATTTTACAAGATCAACCATACCTTTTGTACATGCATACTTGAACAATGTATAGTGATGAGGAAATTTATAATTAATATCGAAACTTGAGTGATTCACCAGCATATCTACGATATTCATATACCCCTTTCTATGTGCGATAATAATTGGGATATTGATATCGTTATGATAGGGTGGTTGATTCGGTTTTTTACAAAATAGATTGACATCAGTTTTGTTACTCAAAAGGAGTAATTCAACTAATTTCTCATCGCCAGCGTTACATGCATCAATCAGCAATGTAGAATTAATTTTAAAATTTGGATTAAAGTTTTCATTATGCAACAACATGATCGCGATATTGTTGTGGCCGTTTTTATATGCCATAGTGAATGGTTATTCATTGCCAAATTCTTCAAACAATTTATTCAACTGGATACCTTTGACTGTCAACAATAATTTAACAATTCGTATATATCCATATGTACAACTAAGACTCAGTGCATTGTATCCATAATATTCATCGTTGTCATAATAAAATTGTTTGTTGACATTAATATTTGGATGCCTGTCGATCAACGATTTGACAGTATCGACATCATTATTTTTACACGCAATAAACAATGCCTTATGTGGATTCGGCATAGTTGGTAATTAAGTAATTGATGATCCGGTGTTTATAGATAGCATAATAAGTTATAATTTCAGTTTTTTATAATATTGATATTTATATAGACAAATTAGGTTCTTTTGATTTAGGTTTAGCTTTAACTATTACCTTTTTAATAACTTTGATCGTTTTTTGTTTTTTTAGTTCTTGTTCTTGTTCTTGTTCTTGTTCTGACTCTTGTTCTGGTTTATTTTCTTGTTTTGTGTTATGATGTTTAATGACTGATTCACATAGACTAATAAAATCGCCATTTGTATAATCATTCTTCATTTGATTTGCTAATGTTGATATTAATTGAATGTTATCAACTGTGTAATCTTTTTGTGAATCAATGCGATCAATCGATAGACTTAAATTATTCTTTTTTTCGAGACTTAATATGTCGTTCGTTAGGGCACATTTTTTATTTTGTTTGATATATAACTCTATGACATCATCTTTATTAATCAACACTTTGAGGTCTCTGGATTTAGCATTTTGTACTAGATCAGACATTCGTGCCTTAATGAGGGTTATTAATATTGGATCGTTTTTTATTTTATTCATTTCGTCTTGAGGTAAAATATCATTCTCTTTATTATTTTTAGTTGAAACTATTTTGTTACAAATTTCAATAAATTGATTAACAGTCAGTGTATATTTAATTCTATTTATCGCTGCGCAAACAAGTTGTATATTATCCTTTGTATAATGTGCATCTGAATTCTTTCTATCGACCGATATATTATATTTATTGATGTTATGTTCTAATTGCTCGTTTTCGCGTTTTTGGTGATCATATGTCATCTCAATGCCTGTTAATGCACATAAACCGTTTTGTGTTTTGTATAGTTCATGTATATCATCTTTTGTTATCTCGACATTGACAATCTTACTTTTTGCTTTTACATTGTGTTTAAGATCATTAAACAGAGTTGATATATGTCCTTCATATGTTGACTGATATTTATTTAAAACAATTATATGACAATCTTTACAATGAGATTGTGCACCATCACCAGAACTTTTATCAGCAAAGAAATCTGAGTATTTTTTGTCTAAATTACAATTAGAACATTTTTTACTTCCTTCGGCCGGTTTTATATTAGATATTTGTTTCCTTCGTATACTTCTGCATTTGCTGCATTCATTGGCATACCCGTGCTTACCAGTTTTTGATTTAGTAAATTCAGTTAATAACATTTCTTTCCCACATTCACCAGTACATATTTTTTTTGTTGTATTCGGATCAACAACAACAGCCAATTTTGCAGATAACTTACGTTCTTTACATTCTTTACAAACTCCTTGCAAACCACTTTTTTTTGTACTATCTTTGACAAAATCCTTACTTGTTTTATTTCCCGCACATTCTTTTTCAGAACATTTTATTATACCCTTCGGTAAATCATCATCGGTCTTGTTTTTATTTGCTTCTTTATAGCGTGTCATTGTTTTCTTAAATGTTTCTTTTTGGCAATCGCTGCAATAACTTTGTACACCACGAAGATCGTATGAATCAACATAAAATTTATCGGCAGATTTTTTCTCACCACATTTTTGACACACGTGATCACCTTTTTGTTTTTCGTTTCCTGCAGCTCCTTTTGTCAAAATACTTGTGCACTTTCTACATACCGCACCCTTTGAATAAAAATCACTTAATGGTTTTGGTCCTTCTGTTTTACCACATTCTTTACATAATTTGGTTTTTGGTTTGTCTGTTAAATCACCTAATGTATTAGTCTCTGTTTCTACTTTGTCTAAATCGTTTAAAATTCCTGGTTTTTTATTCATTTAATTATAATTGTTATTTATATTATTTCTTTTTAAATTTACACTTGATTGTTCAATTTTTCTATGTTTTTGTGACGTATTTGTAACATTGTTGGATATTATAAAACCCTTATTATGATATCAAATCCTTATTATAAATGTATTTGCAATATGAAAAAAAATTGAAATATTAAATTTTTGAAGACCATTTAAGATATATATAAAGAACATCAATTTACAATTAGAAACCACCAAAACTAACTAATAATCATGTCTGGTATGCAAATCTTTGTGAAAACACTCACAGGTAAGACAATTACCCTCGATGTCGAAGCTACTGACTCCATTGAAAACGTCAAGGCCAAGATCCAAGACAAGGAAGGTATTCCTCCCGATCAACAACGTCTGATCTTCGCCGGAAAGCAACTTGAGGATGGAAGAACTCTTTCTGACTACAATATTCAGAAAGAGTCAACTTTGCATCTTGTTCTCCGACTCCGTGGAGGGTACTAATCTTTTAAATAAGATACATGCATAATTTTTTTATAATTTTCAGTCACATCGATAATTAATTTATGATGTTGTCATAATAATTCAGTATCGGAGTAAGTGTACTAAAATTTTTATTTATTATTACAACAGAACATTAAAAAATTTGAATTATTAATTTATAAAAACGAATGATGTGAAATATGTAACCAAAATATTTAAATATGGAATATGACGAAAATTTTATTATAAATAATGAATGTGAATCATCTATTCATAATGCAAAACTATTACGTATATTATATGAGGCAAATGATAATATATTGAATAAAATTGAATATTATGAAAATTTTTTTGAAAATAATACATTTTATAAAATAACAATAACAAAAGAACACATCGAGAGTTATTTTAATGAATTACAAAAATCTTTAAACAAGTTGAGAACATTGGATATAAATGAAGGAGTGCTGATCGATAACATACTGGATACAATGAGAGTTCTACATTACTTATCTAATTTAGGTCAAACAAACCTGGATAAAATTAGAAACGGAACAACTGATGGACGTGCATTACGAAATTATTATAGTAACAGAAAATCATCAATTGGACATAATAATTTAAAACAAACACATGACTTAGAATATAATAATAAACCAATTACGATTGAAAATTTTGACATAAATAATATTTACAATCTACCGAGAATAAAGGAAAAAAAACCGGTTTTTATCGAAATTGATATAGGTAAATTATCGTCATACAATGAAATAAAAACATATGCTTTTGATATGGTTGACGATCTACATACATATTCAAAAAGTATTGATAATCAATTTGATTTGAATCCAATTCAAAAATATGCTGATAATTTGTATAGATTACAACAAATTATTCAGAAATTTATAGATGATAATATATGCCATGAGTATATACACGATATATTAAAAATATTAGATGGATTAGAAACTATGTGTTATCACAGAATTTTGGATATTGAAGATGGTTTAAGTATAGTAAATGACGATGATAATATTGATGCTGAATATGTTGATGCTGAATATATTGAATATGTCGATGATGCTGAATATGTTGAATATGTCGATGATGTCGAATATGTTGAATAACATTTGTTATTTTTTTATTTAAAATTTGAAAATATATTAAATAGTTGTTATATCAATATATAATAACACAACAATATAAAATGAAAAGCGAACAAGAATATCCATCAAACTGGATATTAGGCAAGCCAAAAGGTACAATTCAAGATTGGAAGTATCCACCAACTAAAGAAATACAGGCCAAAATAGTTGTTTATAAGGATGAAAACAATAATGAAAAAAGGCAAAGATTTTATTTTAAAGACTACAATAATGATGTAAATGAAACAGAAAAACAAGCACAGATATTTTTAAAAAATCATTCGGATAATTTAAATGCGACGAAAAATATGTTGAGATATTTAGATGAAGATACAATAGAAGTAGATTTGGGAAAAAATAATTATATAAAAACAGATGCAAAATTTATAGACATTATTGAAAAATATTATATGAGATTCGATGACGGAGCTGTTTTATGTCAATGTGGAGATACACCAATTCAATTTTATAAATTGATTACTAATTACAAAAAAATTAAATTTTTAAATAGTGACAAAAAGGATTATAGATTATGTAATTTGAAAGAATCGTATGCTATATCATCTGAAAAAGAATTAGATGCACTGTATAGTTACCAATGTTCAATAAATCCAAATTACAACGATTATAAAAAAGATATATGGATCTTAGGAAAACCTTCTGGTTGTTTCATAACAAAAAAAGGTGAAGTCACGGTGAGAATTAAACATAACGGTAAAGAATATGATAGAACGCTAAGTTGTAAAAAATATGGTTCAGAAGAAAATGTATTAAAAGAAGCAGAAAAAATACGTCATATTATGTCATATGAAGCAAAGTTAACTAATAATATGATTAGAAAAATTAATGATAGTACAATCCAAGTTAAACTAAATAACGTTGAGAAAATTGCTACTGTTGATATATTTATGTTGCCATTGATACAAACATTTTTATGGTCTGAAAATACTGATTTGAAAACAGATAATTTTTGTACATACAAAGACAAAAGTTATAAAAAATATGAGACATTAATGAATTTGCCTATAATGTTCCGTCGTGATGGAAATCAACTCAATAATTGTTTAGATAATTTATATTTTGATAAAATACTGTCTGAATCTGACTCAAAATTATTATGTACTAAAAAGGAAGGAAAGACAACAATGGAAATAAATTTACTGAAGATAAAGCGCACTTATGTTGAATCTTCATATAATTACAACCAAGCATGTGAATATACAAAATTTTTATTAAATCTAATAGATCATAAATCGATCATTGAACACTCAAACAACAATATTGTAAATAACGATGATCTCATTAAATGTAAAAAATATTTAGAGGGTAAAATAGATAAAATATATGATATCGTAAATTTTGATTACAATAAATTTATTCCAGATATTGATGATTCTATTGGAAAAAAAAGAATGTTTTATGCATTTATTAGTCATTTCTTAGGACGTATAAAATATTATAATGAAAAAATTAATATGATAATAGCTCTATTAAATAAAAATGAATACAAATTTACAGTGATTAATATAAATAAATTCGATGTGTATATACCAACAATCGATACTTTTAAATCAGATATTGATGAGATTAGAAAAAATAAAATAGTAAAAAAATCGTTTATAACAATGGATTGCGATAATTTAGTGGATGATATTAGTCGTCAAAATAAAAAAGAATCATATCAAGAATATACAAAAAGGAAATGTATACAAAAATATAAAGACATTGTATTAAAAAAAGGAGGACATCCATTATTCAAAGATGAAGACTATATTTCAGCACATGGAAAATTAAAAATTAAGTGTCAAGATAATCATGAATTTGAAATCACAGGGAGCAATTTAAATCTCGGAAAATGGTGCCCCGAATGTAATTGTCATCAATCAGAGCTCTTAACCGTAAAGCTAATGGAACATATGTTCAAAAAAGAATTCAAAAAAGTTCGTCCTGACTGGCTAAAAAACATAGACGGTAATAACTTAGAACTTGATGGATACAATGAAGAACTCAAGTTGGCCGTCGAATACAACGGCGTTCAACACTATAAATTCATTCCACATTTCCATAGAGACGAAAATGCATTAGAAAAAATACAAAATCATGATGCCATAAAACTAAAACTATGTCAAGAAAATAATGTTAATCTAATTGTTGTACCGTACACGATTCCACAAGATGAAATAGCTCAATATTTATTTGACGAAACAACTAAGTTAGGTTATAAACCAGGTACGTATGATGATTTCGATATTGAAATAGTCAATAAACTCGCATCACAACACGAAAAAACATTACAAAAAATTAAAGAGAAAGATGGAATATTGCTTAAGGGAGTATATATGTATGCGGATTCAGAGCTCACAGTCAGATGTAAAAACAATCACGAATTCACAACAACACCAAAAAACTTAAATCGCGATTTATGGTGTGATGATTGTGCTCATATCATGACAGACAGTAAACGAAAAAATATATCAATCGGTATGAAAAAATTCCATGAAACCGATGAAGCTAAGGAAAAGAAACAAGAAAGTCACGCAAAAAGGTCTGAAACAATGGCAAAACAAAAAGTGGAAACACGTAAAAATGTTACAGAAAAACAATGTGGATATTGTAAACAACGACTTTCTATATCAGAATTTAATATTAAAACAGCAGCTAAGGACGGTTATCAAACTAATTGTAAAAAATGTGTTAATGAAATTAAAAAAGGAATACGTGCAAAAGGTTTATTGGATTAGTTTATTATTAGATATGTCGAAATATAATTTCGTTTATTTAATAAAAATTGATAATCATATTTGCTTATGGATTCTATAATATTTTTCGATTAATCATATACACAAAATGAGTGATCTTCCGGCTTATGAATTAGAACAACTACCACCTTACTCGGTATTTGATTCATCAAAACGATTAAACAAAATATATAACTATACAAACGACCGAATGTTGATTATTAAGCTATTACTAGCATTTATCAATTCATATTGTTTTTTGTTGTTCAATATATTTAGAGTATGTGTTGGTATTATATTTTGGAACGATACATGTGAAAATTCTTATAATTCGCCCTATGATATTAACATAAAATTCAGAGAAATAAATGTCATAATGGGTAGTATTCATATTGTTATTGGAATTTTATTAATCATTGAAGTATTTAAATATTTTAATCACATTAAAAATCATAAACTCAATCCTGAAACAACGTTTACGCTTTTCGAATGTAAAAATAAATGTATTATGACACTGATATATTTTTTTGTGTTCATGACGCCATTATTTACATGCACAGTAGATCTATTGGTATATGTTGCAAATTATAATACATCTTGCTGTAGTCTTATAACAATTCCATCAATCATGAATGCCATATATTTGTATGGCATTGTTGTATTAATTATTATTTTTAGTTTTGGTTATTGTTGTGTACGTATGTTTTACGGTTGGTACAATAGTTAATTTATTATATTTACCGAACATTAATAATATATTATAAAACATATTATTATAAACAATATGACAATATATGTATTTATTGGATCAGAAGGTACACCAGGTGTTGAAGGTGATTACCTGAGATTTGGCGAAATTGTAAACCGTTATAAATTAAAAGATAATTCTATTTCTTTTTATAATAAAAAAGACAAACCTAAAAGTAATGATACCTTTTTAACCCAATTCGCGGACATTACAAAAATATTACAAAATGATACAAAAAATAAAATTACACATAGCACAGTAATTATATTTATATCAGCGCACGGAGCACAAAGTTGTTCCTTAGCATCACCACAATTTTATTTACCGAATAATAAGGATGGTATTAACATATCAGAACTTATAAACAGAGTTCAAAATTATAGTTCAATTTATTTATTTATGGATACATGTAGAGTTACAACAACAACTAATATTATACCATCGAGCTTTAATGTTTCTAATAAAAACTTAATGATTGTTTATGGTACACAACAAGCAGAAGTATCTCGCGGTGTAGGCCAATGCGGAGGATTATTTTTAAATAATGTATATAATAAAATGGAATATAATAATTTATTTGGTTTTCACGTTGATGAAACCGCTATGATATCTTTATTGATCGACATATTTATAAATTGGTCTGTAGATCAATGGATTGCATGCTATCAATTATACAAACACATCGACCATGCAACAATGGAAAGAATAAAATCACAAAAACCATCATTCCAATTGAATAGTACACTCAGGAATAAATATGCTAAAGTTGTACAATCATTGGCAAATTACACCGGTAAATCAATCGAGGATGTTAGTGCAACAAAAATTAATACTTCAATCGAAGATAAAAAACTTGTTCGTACACTGCTAGAAAAAACAAATAATGATATAAAAGATTTACAAGCAAAGATCACAGCTATAAAAACACAATTGGGAACAAGCTCTGATTCATCAGTTGTAGCGTTAGAAAGATACAACTCATATGTGGGAATCGTAAAACAATTAAATGACATACATAAAAAATATCAAAAATTGTTAAAATCAACAACTGATCCAGTAACAGCACAAGATATAAAAAAAAGCATGAATAAAGCATTAAAGGAAAAATTAAAAAATAAAAAAACTGCAGATAAGTTTAATGAGTTATATACATTATTAAAAAATTACGAAGAACTACAACATAAAAAAGTAAGTTTGGAAAAGTTATTAGTTTAAAATTTATTTTTTAATATTAACGATTTCAAGTTCTAATGCTGTCCAAGGAACAAGTAGTTGTTTATCCACTTGTCCACGAACAACACGATAGAAATTTGATGTATTCATATGTGTACTTAATGCTTCTGTACCAGACCAATTTTCATAAAAGAACATAATTGCTGGATTATCGATCAATTGGTAGAGATCATATTCTAAACAGCCGGGTTCTTTTCTTGTAGAATCTACAACACTGAGATGTGCTTCCTTCACTGTTTCTATAGCATTTGGAATAATATAAAAGAATGGAATAAGTGCAAAAGCATTAGAATTATTTATATGAGATGATATAGACGATGATTGCTGTGATAACATTCTTGCACGAGAAATTGTAGGTTGGGCGACAATGTAACTAGTCAATTTTGGAATTAAATTTTGGCTGAAATTTTGTAAATATTCATCCATATCAGATTCTGTTTTCCACTTGCTTAAAATATAAAAAGCTCCTGGAATAGATTTTGAATAATGTATAATATCTCTTTGCATAATATCGAGTAATATATTGATCATATCTTTCCTATTTTCCGGTTTGACTATTAATTGAATGAGTGCAACAACGTTGTGTTTATTATCTTGACTTCCACCAATCATATTTGTATAATAATTCATTTTTTTAAGATAAACTTGTTTTTTTTTAGTATCATAATTCAATAATAATTTTTTTTGATACTTTATAATTTTATCATTAAGAACTGACATATACTATACTTGTGGGATAATAATTTTATCTATTAGTCTGTTTATTGAAATATAAAAAATTGAATCAATAAATAGTTGTGTGGTACTTAAAATATTTTCATTTGGTTATGTAAATTTAGACAAAACAATACATATAAGAGTAATGTCACTAAAAAGTATACCAGTACATAATATCAATGTGCCAAATGGAGGACCTCAAATGCCAATGACAATTCCACCTGATCAACCAATTTTTAGTTCATATACCGGAAATCAAGTAGGCGTCGGTTTTATTCCATTCGGAACACCGAGCGATGCTCCGTTTGGTAATAAAAATTATGGAATGAATTTCCATGTTGTCGAATTTAATCCAGCGAATGGGTCGTTTATGGCGCACGATTCGAGATGGTAACAATTTATTTATTTATTTTACAGAAATCTGGTAATGGTGACGAAATGGTTTGTATATACATATTACGATATAGTTGGGTTGCTATAATTTCTTTAATTTTATTTATTTTGTCACTATCACATCCATTGCATATAATGCCTAATAAATTATTCGTCAAAGGTATATAATCTGTTTCTAAGAATATTTCATGTAAAAAATTTCCGGGTGCACCTTGGTATGGTAATGGCAGAAGTGTAGGATCATTTTTAACATCAGTTACAAAATTTTTTATTTTTTTCATTTTTTTTTTAATTATTTTTAAATTATCATCGGGATTAATAACGATAGGTTTATAACCGACATAGCCCCAACCAGCATAAAATTCACATTTTGATCTAAACATAATACGAGGATGAAATAATAATATGTACGAAAACATTCCAACACCATCAATATTTTTAATATCGTCGAAATATATGTTACCGTATATAGCACCATGTTTCCCTAGAATTGTAAATTCTGGATTATCAACATTTGTTCCTTTATCCAACTTACCTTCTTTTAATATACTAATTAATGAATCAAAATTTGCAGTACCGTGTATAACATAAAAATGATTACTATTTAACCAAGTTTCTAAATCATTTTCCTCGGTTAATTTTTTTAATTTGCTCATTATATATTTATTTACTACAATAATATAATCGATTTATAAATAAAACTGTTAATAACATTACGATGATGATATTGATTTCATCAAAAAGTTTATGGGACTGGATACAATGCGAATAACAGAACCGGTTATCGATTCATATGATTTAAATGAATTACGTCTTTCTCTTGCTTGATTATATAAATCTTCTGAATGAGCAATTTGGTCTTCTTCTGTGATAACAACAAATTCATCGTCATTATCGTTATCGTTGTCGTCATCATGACTGTATCCCAATTTACTGCGTTTATATTGATATCCCGCAAAAGTTTTAGCACGTTCTGTAATATCTGGTTCCGTTAAGTCGATGTTAGTCATTTTACTTTTATCATATTTTTTGGCATTATGACGCGGTGGTTGCGGAGCAGATGATGCATATGAGTGCGGACGAGAAATTCTAGACGGAATATTAATAGGTTTTGAATAAGCAATACTTTTTGATACACTTGTTCCATCTAGATTTATATCAAAATCATCATCTATTTCAGGACGAATTGCATCATCGATCCGTTCAATCAAATTATTTACGGTTGATACTGAACATTTATCAAAAAACGATTCTGTAAATGAACTGTCGAATGGATCATAACTGTTATCTAGTTGTTTTACTGTTTTTTCAATTGTTGTCTGAACGTGTTCTGTTAACCATTCATGATTGAAAAAATCATTCCAACTGATCCTGTTCATGGGTTCAACAACAAGAAGTCTTTTTAATAAATCGATTGCTTGCGCACTAAAATATGGATCATATTGAACTTTTGTTTTTTTAATCATTTCTGTCAACATTTTCATGTCAAGTCGAGGAACAACAAATGGATTATATCCATACAATGCCTCAAACATGATAATTCCGAATGACCATAAATCAGCTTTAAGAGAAGATTTATAATTGATTAACATTTCTGGAGCCATATATAACGGAGTTCCACAAATTGTCATATGCATATCAACTGATTCGTTTTCAAATAATTGTTGATCGACGTCAAGATATCTAGCGAATCCAAAATCTGCAAGTTTCACTGTGTAATGTTCTGGTTTAAACGATCCGTCATTGTCTTTCAACACATCTTGATCTCTATCATTTGCGGTTTGTAAAAGAATATTATCAGGTTTTAAATCACGATGAATAACATTTTTTGTTTTAATATATTGTAGTGCATTTTTAAGCTGTATCATAAATTTTTTTACAGCTAATTCGCGTCTACGATAATCGAGAACTTGTAATTGTTTTATTATTTCAGTGAATGACGGACCATTACAATATTCTAAAACTATGTACCAGTGATTTTTTGTTTTAAAAATCTCATGACATTTGACGATGTTATTATGTTTCATTTCGTATGAAATATCAAGTTCCAACATGAATTTGTTTATTCTATCTTTTCTAAGATTTGCAATTTTTATTTTTTTAATCGCAACAGGTTCTCTATTTTCATTTATAGCACGATATACAGTAGCAAAAGATCCTTTCCCAATAGGTGTAGGATCTATTTTATATTTTGTTCTGAACATATCATATTTATTTGCATCAACAATAGTACCATTAGAAGAAACATCACTATTTGGATTGTGAATATTAATATTTGTTGTTCCGTGTCCCATGGAGTCGTCAGATAATGGCAAAACATCATGCAAACCGACATCAGATTTTGGTGGATCTGATTTAATTCCAAATGATGGATTCATTGTGTGTTGCCTGACAGAATTATTTGATTGCGGTAAGGTTCCAATTTTATCAACTATATCGTCCCGAATATTGATTCTGGTATTTGGTGTGTTTATTTTTCCAGGGCCTTCAATATTGTCTGAATAATCGATATTGTATGTTTCCATATACTACTATTTGGTAAGAAAATTGGATAGGATATAATAATTTAATTTCAATTATTTCAACTATTTTTATTATAAATATTTTTAGTATAATTGAATGGGAAATTTTTTAGGTAAAAATGAGAATAGGATATGTAGAGACAATATTAATATCAGACACATTACAAATGCAGAGTACAAATTAATTGATAATAAACTCTTTTTTACTACAAATCAAGATCTATTGAGTACAGTAACTGACAAAAATAAATGCGGTAATTTAATTAATATACTAAATCATATCACCAAAAGTAAATCTGACTGCTCAGATTCATTTGGATATGTTCAATTTGATCCGAATAAAATTAATTGTTTGACACCTGTTGCATATTTATGTTGTCAGTTGAATGATGAAAATAATTCTATAAACCAAAATATAAAACTAATAATAAAATTTATGATATACAATAATTTTAATAATCCAAAAAAAATATTTGTTGTCGATGGGACTCACTATAATGAATTGACATATTCATTATATATGAACAAACCGAATGTAACAAAAATGCTGCTGATACAAAACGAGTCTGAATTACTAGACACTTTCGATATTGCACTAAAAGAGGGGTATGAAGATATATGTCAATCAGTTATCAATGGTATGACAACAACAAACAATAATATTTGTGAAAAACCACATTTTCAAGAAATAGAACCAACGCAGAGATTTATGAATAATTATATCAAATATTGTTGTTTGCATAATATGCAAGATTTATATATATATATAACTATTGTATTATTAACTCCAACGTCGATACAAATACATAATCCTATTAAAACAAATATTTTAAATATTACTGCTCATTATGCACGTATTTATAATAACTACACAATATTTATATCTTTAATACTAAATTTTGAATTTGATGTTAAGACATTATATAATCTTTATGAAAACATACCAACCAACAAAGTAATTAAAAAAATACTTACACTACATATGGGAAATATTTATAGACAAAAATTAATAAACAAGTTAGATGATTCTCAGATAGATAAAAAATATACGAAAAATATACGAAAAATATAGAGATCAAGAATTCATACAACAAGTCCTGAACTGCTTCTCAAAAGCGTCCCTTTGAGTTTTCACATTCTGTAAATATCCTTCTGAAGAAACACTGTCATCGGGACGTTTTGGTGTATAAAACTTCCAAAAGAATTCAGTTCCCCACATGTTTTTGGATTCATTTTTAGCATCTGATTCTTCCCAGCGAGCAAACATTGCACGATAACCTTTTGTTTGTATGTGATTATCGATTTGTTTAGCAAGTTCATCAAACTGTTTCTCACAAATAGGCGTTTTTTTGAGACAATTTTTTTCAAAATCTTCTTCAAAAATTATCAGCTGTTTTTGTTGATCTTCGATGAGAGATTGGGCATCATTTGAATTAAAATCCAAAAGATGTATTCCTCCTATTTTGTGTGTATTGAGGGCAAAATTTTCTCTAAGAGAGACCAAGTTAATAAATTTAGTTGCACAAGTTGAAGCCATAATGTTTGATTTTGATGTTTGTAAATTTAAAAGCTGAAGTATTAAAATCAAGTAAATTTATGATTAAAATAAATGATACAAACAGATATTTAATTATATCAATTTTTTGATTGTAAATAAAAATTGATATATTGACATTATATAATCACAATATTAATATTTGCTATATATTTATACATTCGGAATACAATTTGCAATATGGAACCGATTCTTATAACGAGTGCTCTTCCTTACGTTAATGCTATTCCTCATTTAGGAAACTTAATTGGATCAACACTAAGTGGTGATGTTTATGCTCGTTATATGAAACAAAAGGGACACAAAGTTTTATATCTTTGCGGAACTGATGAATATGGAACTACAACAGAAATAAAAGCAAAAAAAGAGAATATGACATGTCAAGAAATTTGTGATAAATACCATAAATTACATAAAATGGTTTATGATTGGTTTAACATCGATTTTGATATTTTTGGCAGAACAACAACAGAAACACAGACGGAATTAACACATGAAATATTTCTCGAATTATATAAAAATGGTTTTATTGAACAAAAAGAAATAAGTCAACGTTACTGCGAGTTATGTGAGATGTTTTTGGCTGATAGATATCTTAAAGGAAATTGTTACGTTTGTGGGAAAATTGCAAACGGTGATCAATGTGATAATTGTAACAATTTACTTGATCCATTATTGTTTAAGGAATGTTGGTGTATAACATGTTCCTCAAATCCGATAATCAAACAAACAAAACATTTATATATCAAGCTAGGCGAATTCGAGGAAACAATAAGAGAACATTTTATTACAAATAATAAAGTCAAAATGACAGAAAATGCATTCCAGATAACAAAATCATTTTTGGAATTCAAAAATGGTTTGGAATCCAGATGCATCACAAGAGATTTGAAATGGGGTACACCAGTTCCAACATCTCCAGAATTTCCGGAATTAGAAGAGTTCAAAGACAAAGTATTTTACGTATGGTTTGATGCACCAATTGGCTATTTATCAATTTTAAAACACGGTATTGAAAACAAAAATAAAGAAAATAAAACATCCGATCAAAATGAAAATTGGAAGAATTGGCTTCAGGGACAAATTATTCAATTCATGGCAAAGGACAATGTGAGTTTTCATACAGTTATTTTTCCTGCAACACTATTAGGATCAAATAAATACCCTTTATTGACTGGTTTATCCGCAACAGAATATCTCGATTTTGAAGGAACTAAATTTTCTAAGTCAAATGGTACAGGTATTTTTGGTGATGAAGTTATGCAAATTAGTAAAGAATTAGGTATTGATGAAGACTACTGGCGCTATTATTTGATGAGAATCAGACCCGAAACAAAAGACTCATCTTTTAATTGGACAGAATTTGCTATGTTAGCAAAAGGAGAACTGTCAAACAAACTAGGAAATTATATAAATCGTTGTGTAACATTATCATATAAATTTTTTGGATCATCGGAAAATAACGACGACGAGGCTAATAAAGATAATGAAATTGAGTTCGAGTATAATCCTGAATATGATTCAGAAATAACTGCAAAGATTGAAAATGATATAAAATATTATCACGAGTGTTTTAATAAATTTAAATTGCGAGATGCCCAAAATGTTATATTCACAGTAGCTGATACTGCTAATACATTTTTACAAAAGAATAAACCATGGGATTTATGCAAAGACAATACCAATCTAGCTGAAGGACGAAAAATTATGGGGTATGCCAATAATATAGTATGTATTTTAATCGAATTGATGAAACCATTTATGCCTAAAAAATCAGAATCACTATCCAAAAATTTCATTAAAACTAATAATAAAGTAACAATTAATAAAAATAATTATAATATATTATTCAAAATATTTGAATCACCAAAGAATACAATCAAAAATGTCGATTAAGAATATTAAAAATATTGAAAATTAATTTATCAACTAATAAATTATCTATAGGCTGTAATAATACTTAAGGATATAAGACATTAATTAATACTAATTATAGCCTTTATACGATGAATCACAACAGATATTTTGATAGAACTCCAAACAGTAGACCAGATCGAATTGACAGATCGGATAGATCAGATAGATCAGATAGATCAGACAGATCAGATAGATCAGACAGATCAGACAGATCAGACAGATCAGACAGATCAGATAGATCAGATAAATTCAAACGAACTGAATTTACCGATAAAACATTTCAGAAAAGTTCCCTTAGTAACAATGATACAAAACAAATGGATGGTGGGAACGTTTATATAAAACAACAGTTGATGAATTATATTTATTCAACTGTTGACTTATTTAATTTTAAATATAAATTGATGGAATATGAGAGTGATATGAATCTCATGTTGAAAGGAAAACATTTTGTATCAGCAAATTATTCTGGATCAAATTGTTTGCTAGTATTTATTAAAATAAAAGAAAAATATTTATCATACTTGGTTGATAGGAAAACATTGAGTTATGATAAAAATCACTTAAATTTAGAATCAATAAAAATATTTCCGGTAAGTGTTCGTTTAGATGAATCGATATATCGAGGAACAATTTTTGATGGTATTTTTATTCAAAACAACAGGAACAGAAATTACGTTATAACTGATGCATATCAATTCAGAGGTCAGAATACAGTGAATGATAAAATTCAATATAAATTAATGAATGTCGCAGGTTATTTGAATATGAATTTGAAGGAAGACCCAATGGTAAATCAGTTGAAAATATCAGTAAATAAATTGCTTGACATTGATCAGATCGATAAATTAGTTAACGAAATAATACCAAACACAAAATCTATTTTAATAAAAGGAATTACATTTTATCCAGAAACATCGGGAACAAGATTAATCTTTATGTTTAATAATGAAATTAAATTGGGTAATACTGATTCGAGAGGTGATTTTAACCCAATGAAAAATGGGAATAATGGGAATAATGTTGGTTTTTCTAGAGACACAATTGGTAATACAAATATGAACACAATGAATATATTAAATAATTTAAATAATAATACGAATAATTTACTAGAGGATATTACAAAACAAATGCCAAGAGTCGGTAATACTGACTCGAGGGGTGACTCAAGAAGTGATTTTAGTAACATGCAAAATAATAGGAATGGAAGTAATACCCAAATATATAAAACTAATGGTAATATTGGTTTAACAAATTCTGGAAATACAAATATGGTTAATAAGACACAAATAAACGGTAGAGATAAATCAACTAATATAAGATACGTATGCAAAACTAAAGATCCGGTTGTTGCAACATTTGAGATGAAAAAAACGGAGGATACAGATGTATATAAGTTATACTTAGTTGAAACGATGCATAAAGATGGTAGACAAGTAATGAAAAGTAAAAGAATGGGAATCGCGTATATACCATCTACAGAATGTAGTATGATGTGTAGAGAAATATTTACGAAGAGTATAAATAATCGTGTATTTATGAGATGTAAGTTCATAAATGATAAAAATAAATGGCAACCACAAGAACAAGACGTGATATCTAAGTTTCCGTCTAATATAACCGATGTAGAGAATATGATGGAGATAATTGAGGAGGATAACAGTGATGGTGAATAATTTTTTTATTATTTTATTATTTTATTATTTTATTAAATTGGCTATGAATATACTATTTTTAATCTAAGAAAATGATGATAATAGTAATGTTATCATCAGATCCCATATGAATAGCACGCTCGCCTAATTTTTTAGCAATATTAACAGTATTAGTATTATTACCTTTATTTATTCGATTGGTTAGTGTTTCATCATAGCATTCATTTAATATGAAATCGATAATATCTTGATTAGAAAGAACATCATATAATCCATCACATGCCAAGACGATAAATTTATCTGATTTTTCTAATTTATATTTATATATATCTGGTTTAGCACTTAAATAGGGTTCAGCTGCGGTATCACCGAATGCTCTGCTAACTGAATAATCTTTAATTCTATATGTACCACCGTCAAAATATATATTACCACCAAGTTTTTCAATGCGTCTTTTTTCAACGGGAGCCATCGGTTTATGATCCAAAGTTAGAGGAATGGCAATATTGTCTCTACATATTATACATCTGGAGTCGCCGACATTAAATACATTGATATAATTCTCATCATTTTCGACATAATGTATTAAACATAAACATGTTGATCCACAATAACTTGCGGCACTTTTGTGCTGAGTTCTTAATTTGTTTTGAACATCGGCGAATATACGTGATGTATATTTTTTAGTGAATGGAAATTCTGGAGAATTCAGGAAGTATTTGGGTAAATTTTCTGATAAATAATTTGAAACATATTTACCACCGTGACCATCATATACAGCAAAAAAATTGATCGGTAGCATATTTTTATTTCTGCGATCAATATTTAAAATTTTAGTATCTTTATCTTCGTTATTGTCTCTGCGTCCTTTTAATGAAACTGAATGAATGCTCATTATATGGTATATAATATTAATGAGATAAGATAATAAAGAAAATTTACAAACAATCATAATTAAATTAAGAAATAAGTATTGATTTGAAACCATCAACAATTTTACCTATGGCAAATATTCGTCCATTATTACAAATAGTTAAATTATCGTCCAATCCAGCAGAAACAGGAAAATCTAATTTTATGACAACTATATTATCTTCCTTAAAAAATTTTGTAACAATTCCATTTGTATTACATGCATTTATATTAATTTGTATTTTGTCATTCACTTCCAATATATCATTAATTGATTCAACCGTCTTATAATTAATTGCAAATTCTTCATATACATCATACCCTTTGTCAATCTTTGTTAATAAATTTCCAATAAGACCATCACCTGCTGTCAAGGATGGATCAATATCAAGTTGAACACCAATTAAACCGCCGGGTATTGCCGATTGTAAATTATTTTCTTCTGAATGGATCGACAAAACGCGCGCTCTCAATGGAGTAAAAGACCATCTTTCCTTATATTTTTTACTTTTTTTTCCTGAGGAATTATGTGAATAATCATCGGTAGATATTTCATTCCTGAAACCAGGTCTTAATTCTACCTCATCTCCAATATTTAATTTTCCATTTATAATAGAACCACCTATAACACCACCTTGAATATCTTTAACACTGATACCAGCTTTGTTTACATTAAATGATCTGACAATAATCATTTTAACATCAGCATCATGATTTCTTACTGGAATAGGAATATTCGCGATATATTGACATAGTACATCCATATTGATCTCAAAAGTTGCAGATATTGGAATTATTGGAGAATCTTTTAAAATGGTTGAACTAAATGCATCATTTAATATTTTAATTTTTGCTAATGCTGTTTCCTTATCCACAAGATCACATTTATTTAGACAAACAATATGATTTGGTACACCCCCGATGGTAATGGCATTAATATGTTCCAATGTTTGTGGTGCTGGTAAATTTTCATTATTGATTGCTTCGACTAATATTGTTGTATCCATAATACATTTACCTGATATCATTGTCGACATAAAACGAATATGTCCCGGTGCATCAACGAAACTAACATGTCTAATTAATTCCATTGTATCGTTACATATATTACATTTTTTATCAAATTCTTTACTGGGACCGGTTTGATAACAACTCGGTACTTTACAAAAGTGACATTTATAAATTTTGGCATTCGCATAACCGAGTTTTATTGTAATATTTTTTTCTTTTTCTGATTCATATTTTTGTGTCGCAATACCTGTAACACCTTTAACAATCCAGCTCTTGCCGTTTGAAACATGACCGATCATACCAATGTTAATAATCGGCTGTAATTCCTGAATTTGTAACAACTCCATGTATAATATATAGAATTCTGTATAAATAAATGTTTATATGAGGAATAGTATATATTAAATTAAAAACTTCAATTTTATCCACTCAATTCATAAAACAGACTAAAAGATAAATAAAAATTATCAACACGAACATTTTGAAGTAGGTGGATTATTATCTATTTTTAATGGAAGTTCTGGAAAATCCATATAGTCATGGATGTTATATCCATTTTGTAACATTTTTTGTATTAATTTATTAAACATTTGATCCACGTTTTCATTAGTTTTCGCTGAAACGATAACATGATCTTCTATATCATTTTTTGTTATCCAACTAGTAACGACTGATGGTTGTACTTTAATATCATCGATATTATTGATATCACATTTATTGCCAACAATAATAAATGGAATTTTTTTTTTACTTCCTGATGTGACTAAAAATTCATCATGCCAAACTTGTAAATTATCGAATGATGCTCGATTTGTTAAATCATATGCGAAAACTACACCATCTGCACCACGATAAAATGCATTTCCCAAACTAAAAAATCTTTCCTGTCCAGCGGTATCCCATATTTGTAATGTAATTAACTGATTTTCGATAATAACTTCTTTCGATAAAAAATCTGTACCAATAGTCGCTTTGTAGGATGTATTAAATTTATTTTTTGTATATCTTTCGAGTAGTGATGTTTTTCCCACATAACTATCACCCAATATTATTATTTTGAATAAATGTTTTCTTGGCATGTTTGTTCCTCTCAATTTACACAATATAAATATAAATATAAATATGACTACAAATATTTATTTTTTTTCAATTTTTATTTATAATTTTACCTGTATGATATAGCTTGGGGAGTATCCTCAAAATCGTTTGGATCGGCACCTGTAACATCATTAAAGAATGCACCTCCGTTCATAATTCTATCTTTTTCATAAGCCCAATTATCTCTTGTATAATATTCTCCATTTCCGACATATTTTTTATATTGTGGTGACATATTAATTGTGTCAAAGTTTGGAGATATCATACAATTTTCATGATATGGACCGTAAGAATTAGCTGTCAATGAATCATATAAATCACTAATTTTTTGTCCTTGTGCATTTTTATTTAATTTGACTGGATTATTTGGATCATTCATATCTGCAATATCACCTTGACCTGCCAATATTCTTTCATTGAGAATATCGATCGGATTTACTCCTTCGGATGATTGATTTATTTTATTTCTGAAATTAAAAAAATCATCTCTGTAGTTTTGTAAATCTTCATTTGTAAATTTTTTTGAAATAGTTGGACAAGGTTCGTTGTTATTCAGAACAAATTCTTTGACATATGTATTATCACTTCCACAACTCACACAATCGGTATAATTTGGTGTTTTTGCGCCAATACCAGTGATCTCATCAATATGATCATCGGCATAATTATCAGGATCAGTTATTCCAGTATCAACATAATCGATATTGTCATTATAATTTTTATTTATTTGCGTTAAATAACGTTTATGAGTACCATTGTTTTTTGAATTTTTATTTTTTTTCTTTTTATTTTGCTGATGTTTTATGTCGACATCCTCAAAAAAATCTGCATCATATCGTGGACTATCGTGTTTATAACTATTACTACTATCATCACTGTTATTTTTAGCTGGAATATCATATTTATCAAGTCTATGTGATTTGCGAATTTTAGTATGTGTGTTGTCATCTGGTAATATAGAATTTTTAATGGCATATGATGCGTCCAGAATATTTAAATCGGTCATTCTGTCATTTTCTATAAAGTGTTCTTTTGGAACGTAATATATTTTAAATAAAAGATGGATTGTTATTGCGGCTATAAAAGCTAAAACGATATATGTAAGGAATGATTGATAATTAAATGTATCTTCCATTATATGTAATATATATAGAATATATTATAATATTATGCGAATTTTTTATTATCTAGACATAATATATAATAAAAAAATATGTCCACACCAACAACAACGTCGGTACAAGCTCCAGTACCATTAGCATCTACCTTAACATTATCACTTACCGATTTACAAAATTTATGTACAACAATTGCAAATAGCAACGGTGAAGCAACAAACCAATTGGTAACAGATACATTCAATACATTGTTCTCTAATTTGTGTACACCAACATCATCAGTTACGATTCAACAGTCAATAACTGCATTATTGACAGCATTCGAACAAGTAGCTGGAAACACATCGGGAACATTGACAGCATCAGATTTTTCCAATTTTGGTGCAGCGGTTAAAGCTGATCCATTAGTTTTAACAAGTTTTATAACAACAGTAACGGCTCAGGCGATGACTACTTATAATGAATTGGCAACAAGTGGAAATGTAACAAATATGTCACAAGAAACAGTCGCTGATTTTGTCTTCAGAGTTATTGCATTCATTATAATAGTTTCTGTTGTAAAAACCAATAACGGAGCAACCGATTATTTACAAACAAATATGACTCAAGTATTTTCGTTACTAACACTCACATATGATGCTTATTTGACATTTGTTGCTTCAAATTCTGCTTTCACAGAACTTTTTAGTTGGCTCAAATCAGAATTTGTTAATTTAGAATCTTCCAAGTGCTGTGTTTCATTCAAAGCACTGTTTTCACCTTCATCGCAAGTCGTAGCACAGGAAAAGAGACTTAAAAGAGTTGTAAATGTTAGATCACAAATTGCCTTCCATAACGCATTTATTTCTAAATCAGTGAAATTATATGCACTCCAAAAACAAAACTAAACAAAACAAAACTAGAAAATAGAATAAAATATATTATTTTTATTTTACTTTTATGAAAATAATTTATTGATATAATGTATTAATAAGTTCACTTATCATGAATGATTCTGTAAATAATTTCATGGATTCTTATAATAAATTGATTAATTCTATCGGTGAAAATAGTGTTTATGGGATAATTATTTTATTTATATTGGTAGTTATAGTTATACTTATTTTCTATAATTTATTAGCTGCATCAAAATGTAGAAGTACTGAAAGCATGATTGATATCAAACCATTACATAATCCCAATTTTAGTAGAAGTAAATGTGATTACAGAATGGGTGAAACAATGCAGAAAGTATTAAGCGAAAATAATATAAATGATACCAAAAAAGAAACCGGTGGTGGAATCCAATTGACATGTGGTTATGACGAAATAGACAAAGAAATAAATAAATTAAATCCATCAAGTGATCAACGTATTCATATTATTCACAACGCTGATCATGTATCAGCAAAAGATTATTTGTGGAATAGATTGGTAATTAGTGCAGGTATTGATAAAGCAAAAACAATTATGCCGAATACTTATATACTCAAAAATAACGTCGATCGTCAACGACTTCAACATGATTTTAAACCTGGTAATTTATATATAATGAAAAAAAATATTCAAAGACAAGAAGGATTAAAAATAACAAATTCCTTAGACGAAATGTTAAGTGCTCCAGCGTCTTATGTGCTCACGCAAGAATTACTACAAGATCCTTACGTAATTAATGTGTCACAAGATCCACACAAAATGGATAACAGAAAAATAAATATGAGATTTTATGTCCTCGTTGTTTGCAAAGATACAAACATGGATGTATACGTATTCAATGATGGTTTTATGTATTACACGGCAGAACCCTTTAGAAAAGGTACGACAGAATCTGGTCCGAATGTGACGACTGGATATTGTGAAAGGACAATATATGAGCAGAATCCATTGACTCACGGTGATTTTAAGCAATATCTAGACAGAACTGACAGACCTCTTACAGTCGCCGAGGAAAATGTAAAATCTCAAGGACTCAAAATAGGTAGTGTTGTATTTAACAGAATATACAATTTACTCCGTGAAGTTTTTACGTGTATAATTGGTAAAGCATGTGAAGGGGATAGACTCAGAAACAATGTTAGTTTCCAATTATTTGGTGCTGATATCGCTATTAACGACCAACTTTGGCCAATGATTATGGAGGTCAACAAAGGGCCTAATATAGGACCTCACGGTGGTGAAAATGATAGAGATCCGGTATTGAAGCGAAAAGTTGTCAAGGACATGCTTAAAATTGTAGGAGCAGTTCAAGATAATGAACCCAACGGATTTATGCAAATTATAAATAAAGAAGGTGACGAATTGGGAAAAGTTTGTATATAAAAAAATATAAAAGTTTATTAATTGTATGATAATACTATTAATAAAATTAATTTGGTAAATTTTACAGAGTAATAGTTCTTACAACATTCATAACATAATTAGTTGCATATACGATACCATTCGAGTCAGTAGTCAAATAAGAAGCAGTTTCACCAATACTAATAGTTGGTTTGATAAGTTCGTTGTCTTTAACTCTAATTATACTCAAAGTAGATTGTCCATAGGTAAGATTTTGGAAGTTAGCTTTGGCATACAGAGCATTATAATTTGAAACATATACAAATTTACCACAAGGTGATGCAACAACTCCTGAAGGTTGAATTCCTGTTGTAATATTTTTAATAATCTTTTTATTCTTCAAATCTACTACGCTGACAGTAGTACCGTAAGGGGCAAAATCATTAGAACCAAAATTAGTAATATAAGCATATTTATTTGATTTTTTTTGTTTTTTATGAGATCTAGAAAGAGCAATGCCAAAGGGCCCTGATAATCCTGATATAGTATCAACGACAGTATTGTCATTCGTTCTAATGATATTTAATATACCAGTTCCTGGTAAACCATCTACATAACTAACCACATATAAATATTCATTATCGTCGCTTAAAACCAAAGCAGCAGGACCCAAAGCAACCGTAATAGTATTAATGATTTGATTACATTGCAAATTAACAACACTAATAGTTGTTCCATTGCCACTTTTGACACCGCCCGGAGCTCCGTAATTGTTAACATAAGCTATTGTATTATCATTGTTTAAAACTATTCCGGAAGGACCATCGAAACCTGTAATGACTCCGATAACGGTGTTAGTTTTGGCATCGATTATTGTAACCGTACCGTCTACAGGTCCTTGTTTTTCAGATGGAGAACCCGAGTTTGTCACGTAGATTTTAGTTCCATCTGAACTAATTGCAGACCTATAAGGCTCATTAAAACTTGGATCTGTAATCGTAGTAATGGGTAGTCGAGTTTTTAGATCTAAAACACTAACACTATTACTACCGACAATTTCAAAATTGTTACCATTTGTAACATAAGCAAATTTACCGTTTGGAGATATACTCACACTAGATGGAGTTACACCAACATTAAAAATTTCTTCTTTTGTTGTCATTTTTTGAAAATTATAATATATATCTATTTATATTAAATTTATTTATGTGGATCTATATAAACAAAATTATTTGAAAATAATGTTATAAAATAATTGAAATAACAACAAATAATTATATTAAACAACTTAACAATAACTTACGCATGTACATATATATATATATATATATGTTAAATGTCCGAAACTTCTAATCAAAAATGCGAACATTATATAAACAAATGTACATTTTACGCTGAGTGTTGTGAGAAATATTTTTATTGTAAAAGATGTCACGATGAAAATCATCCAATTGATATAACTAAAATTAAATGTGATGTTTGCCAAACCGAACAAAATTTTAATCAACACTGTACTAATTGTCATATATCTTTTGGTAAATATTATTGTAAAGTGTGTTATATCCTTGATGATCAGGATAGAGAAATAATGCATTGCGAACTGTGTGGAATATGTCGTGTTGGTACTCTAAAAACATTATTCCATTGTGATATGTGCGGATGTTGTTTTAATAAAACGGATAAGGAACATAAATGTCATAAAAATGCGACTAAAAATAATTGTTGCATATGTTTTGGTGATATGTTTGGTTCAAATGATGGATCTTACATAATGGATTGCGGACATTCAATTCATCTTACATGCTTCAAAGAATATATTAAGACAAGCTACAAATGCCCACTTTGTTCCAAATCTATTTTTGATATGAAAGAATACTTTGAATTACTTGACGAAGAAATAATATTAACACCGATGCCACTAGAATATGCTGATATTAATAAAAAAATAGAATGTTTCGACTGCAAAGGAAAGTCGATTGTAAAATTTCATGTTATAGGATTAAAGTGTAAAGATTGCGGGTCATACAATACAACAGTGATAACCTAAAAATTGAATAAAAAATGTTTATTGGTATGATTTATAACTGAAAAAAATAATTTATAATTATGACTAGATTATTTATAGTTTTTGTATTTTTATTAATTAACTCAGTTATTGCAGTCGAACAATGTAAACAAGACAAACAAATAGAAACAAATAATGAAAAAACAAATATTTTTCTTATGTGGATTATTTTAATATTGTTATTCAGCGGAATAGGCGTCGGTGCTGATGATAGAAATCATTAAAACGATATAGATGTTTTGCAAAAATGTGAAACACATTTTATAAAAATTGATTTAATTTATAATGATAACATTTAAATAAATATCACTAATATAGCATCATGTATAATGGCTAATTTTAATAAAAATAATGTAATAAGTAAATTATCGGATAAACAAATATTGGGTCTATGGCTCTTAGATTACGACATATCATATGACATAATACAAATACATAATTTATTTCATATACACAAAATTCCAATCACATTATTTTTTTGGAAATTTATTTACAGACAAAAATTAATCAACAGGACCATCGATGAAATTTATACAGACTTGGTTGCTATGGAATTAATTAATTTTGACAATTTTGATCGTGATTCAGCGATGTTATTGTCGATAATCGAAATAGTTAATACAAAAAGTTGTCTAAAAAATATGAATACAATAACACAAGATTTAGTAATATTTATAGAAAAACTTTTTAAAGTAGAATTGGATTTAGAAAAATGTGTTCACGTAGGACAACCCATACCAGATCCAAATATTGGAAGACCGTATATAGATTGGAAAATATGCAAATATCCATATTGTGGTAAAAATTTTCCATCTGGAACAGACCTAGTGAGACATTTAGAAAAAATGGGATGCTACATTGATAGATTCCATTGGTATCATGAAGGGATTGTAAAGGCTAAGAATCTAACACCTCAGAAAGTTATTGATGAAAAAATAAATGCATGTCCTTCGGTGATTTGTGGTAATTCAGATATATCCACACCAGAGGATGTAATTGAACATTTGACAGAGTTGGGAATAGAACCATTTTTTCAACAGGGAATGATAATAAAAACACAAAATCCATTTATCGATAAGTACACAAAAAATAAAGGAATACAAAAATTTAACGTGTTCGATTCTGAAGAATGTGCAGTTTGTCTGGACGAAAAACCAGCATTAATTAATATTCCATGCAATCATAAATTATATTGTATATCATGCTACAAAACAGGAAAATTCATTAAATGTTCGTATTGTGGAAAAAATATAACATCATTAGTACCCTTCGGATAAAAATAAAAATTGATATATTATATTAATTGGAATGATTTATAACTAATTTCATTTATTTCATCATATTGAATAAATTGAACAAATTAAATTAATAAATTAATAAATTAATATATCTATTGCGCTTATTATGTCTGATGATTTAATTTTTGATAATCAATCTATTAATTATGTTATAAGTGTTTTTGCGGCTAAATTTGCTGTATCATTTGTATTCATTATAATAATACCAATATTATTATGTTGTTGTTGTTCATGTTGTAAAGGTAGTAAGGATGATGAATTCAAAAAAAATCGGTTTAAATTCATTAAATACAATGAAATATATGAAAAAGATATTAAAGAATTGAGATCAGTTGTTGAATTAAAAGATAAATCAAAAGATAAATCAAAAGATAAATCTAAAAACCAATCGCAAAATAAATTAAAAAGAAGTTTATTCGCGAGAATAGGAGAGAGATTTACGAGGAATCGAGGACAAAAACAAGATGAACGACATGAACAAGTAGTTGATATAGAAAATGGAAATTTTAAACCGAATCCAAATAAGAAATATATTTATTATGTGTTTGATACAATGGGAAACACAAAATTTACAACACTTCTAAATGTGTCGAGTGCTGGAGATAATATTTTTGAGAATTTAGAAGCTTTTGTTAATGTCGTATGCAAGGCTTTCAAACCTGAAGATGTTGAAATTCTTTTACAAATAGAATCACCTGGTGGTCTAGCCTACAAATATGAATATGCATATGATAATTTAATGCGTCTTCGGAGAAAAGGATTTATTATTACAGCAATTGTCGATACGATTTGTGCCTCTGGTGGTTATATGTTGGCATGTGCGTGTAATAAAATAGTTTGTGCTGAAAATGCCAGAATAGGATCTGTTGGAGTCGTTGCTCAGATAATGAATTATTCCAAATTGTCTGATAAAATTGGTATCGAAGATATTACTCTCACGACAGGTCAATACAAAAGACCCTTCCCGACAGGATCTCCGTACAATGAAGAGGATACAAAACGTATGAAAGAAATGATTGATGAGACATTTGAAATATTCAAAGGAATGGTTCAAAGAGGACGAAATCTTTCTACCGAAGAAATGGAACCAATTCAAGAAGCGAGAGTATATCAGGGGAGAAAAGCACTTGAATATAAAATGGTTGATGAAATATCTCTGTCGACGACATACATTGATAAAATAGCCGAAGAAAATGATGTATATATGTTTGCATCAATAAACAAGAAAAAAGGTTTTGTATCAAATTTGTTTGGAGATTTAGTAGAGCAATTGCCATATTTATCGAATGTAATTGCAGAATTAATTAATAATAAAGAGCACGATATACATAATATTAAAACATGATTTTAATTTATTGATAAAATTTTAATTTATTGATAAAATTTTAATTTATTGACATAATTTATTATTCTTAAAATAATTAGCTTCTAGTTGATAAAATTCTTTTGTTGGTTCCATTTTTTTGCCATCTTGGAAAATAAACATTAATCGTGCAAATCTTGTATTAGGATTTATAAATGCATTTACATGAGACTTGACTAAATTCTCTGGATGATGGTCAATTACTTTGCAGTGAATTTTCCACCAATTATCATCATATAAAGTCCATTTACCAGAATTAACAGGTTCTTCAAAATATATATCTACCACTTTACCATGACCCAATTTGTTAAGCCATGTATAATCATCTCCGTTTTGACTATGAGAATTAACACAATTATCAACACATTTGTTTGTTGAAATTATAAAAGATTCTGTTTTATACAGTATAATATTTCTATTATAAAACATGATAATACATAGAGAAAATAATATCAATAAAAGTATAATAGTAAGTGTTACCATCCAATTGTATATATAATTATAATAAAAAATAATAATAAAATAAAATAATTAATAAAAACATTACTAAAATTATTTAGTAACTATGCGAGTAATACTGATAAGAGAGAATGATCAGAATATTCTTTATCTGTGACATTTTCTTTAACAATTGACATATTTCCAAAAACGAAAACGTGGTCAATTATTTCAAACTTAAAACGATCACTATTTATTATTCTTTTGTATGTATATGTATCGGTGGTGGTTGACGATTTCATATAGCGGATGATTCCGTGTTCTTTAAAATCATTCAATAATAAATTATATTTTTTGTTGAAGTCTCCTGTCATGATAACACAATTATCTTTTTCGATGTATTTACAAAGTTGTTTAAGCGCATTGGTTCCATTAATACTAATTGGCAAATGTAAATTAATAACAGTAAAATCATCGAATTTAACTATTAAAGAAGCTTTTCCATTATCCTCGAACTGAATATTTTCGACAGCGACGATTTTATTTTTCAGATCATTGGATACGAGAACCACAAGATTTTCTGAATTATTTGTATAGGGTGATACAAGCACTCCAGTAATTTTTGGTACCCGGGGCACCTGATAATTATGTACAACACAATTTAATTTATTTTTAATTTTATCGAGAAGATCACCACATACTTCTTGCATACAGATGATAACTTTATCTGATGAATTAAGGCACAATTCGAGTTCTACAATAATATCATTAAGCCTTTTTTGTTCATTCATTATATCATTACGGATTCCGTATTTTGTAATAACATGACTGTCATCATAACAGTATTTTATTTCATGTAGCATGTGTAAAACATTCCAACTATACAATGCGAGAGACATCGTTATTAAAAATAGTCAATAACTAAAAATATTTATGTTATTTTATGTGATAAAATTATTTCTATGTTGTATTATACAGAAAATACGCCAATAAGTTATAATAATCAATTTTTAAAATATTGAAATTAAATTATTTTAACCAATTGCAAGTTATTTTGGTGATTAATTATCTCACTAAACTTATTAAATACTTATTAAATACTTAAAAATCTATTAAAAACAATGCAATTATATTTTGTTGAACAATTAGACAAAGGGTACGAAGTAACTACACCTGATAACATTAAATTTAAAAAATATGATCGAAGTACATATACAATGGAGAAAGATAAACACTTGACTCTTATATCACAAACTGAATTACATGACATATTTTTAGCAACACAAAATATTATGGGATCAAAAATAACATATTTGGGTGAAGATGTTCCATCATACGACAACTACTGGGATAAATTGGACGATGGAAAAGTTATTGTTATGTCACATCAAGGCCATATTATGACATTTGAAAAAACACCCAGTTACATATTTACGGAAGAATATACAAGAGACCCTAAATCAAAGGAAACAACTTTGTTGGATAAAGACGGAATAGAAAAATTATTCAAAAAATATCAAAGATCGATCCACACGGTAAGATTATGTGATTAGAGATAATTAAATAATTAGATAATTTTGAAAAAGATTTATTTATAATGGTTATGTCAGTACATTTGTATCAAAAACAACATGTAATGGATATTAACAATATTAACAATATTAACAATATTAACAATATTAACAATATAAATGATACAAATAATACAAATAGTATCAATATCGATAATAATACTGATGATATTGATAATGACGATATTAATATTAATGTACCTGACTATAAGATTATTATTCCGATAGAATATGATAATAACAGGTTCAAATTTGATTTTGCTAAGACAACGAATCCAAATGTTTTGTCACTAATTGCACACATGGATATAAATTCATTTTATGAAGTAAAAAGACTTATTAAACGTAATTTCGATACAGAATTATTATCAATGATACTTTTATTGACACCATATGACATTTTATACGAACTGTATTACAAACATAATTTTATGAAAAACTATATGGATGAGAATCTTTTTAAAATACTTGTTAGTTATTCTTTTAATAGATTTATTTGTAAATATTATAACAAGGAGTGTTATACAAATGAATTCATTAACTTGTATGATCGGTTTAATATGGTTTATAATTATACATCAAAAATATTCAAAAAAAGAACTAATATTATTGGTGAAATATTGTTAAAAAACATAAAAATCAAATTACAGGATTACTATGGTGATGAAAAATGCATAGAATTATTGGGAAGTAGTAAATTATTTACAAATTTACTCATTAATTATGACAATATAAATAATACAAATAAAATACATAATTTTTATACAATAAAACTGTTCCCAAAAGTTGATATTATACACCGAGATTATACATTAACAAACTTTTTGTGTAGTAATAATGTGCAATATTTATATTATAATGTGTGTAATTTAATTGTCTTGATATATTTAGAAAAATTCGATGAAATAGGACAAATACTATTAAGTGGTTCATGTGGTGTGACAGATTTTGACACTAAAATATATGTGCGACCAGAATATTATAACAAAATATCCAATGATCTAAATAAAATAAATTATTTCCATGATGAAGACTTCGAAAGTTCAAATATTAAATCCAAGTTGTTGGCTTCTATAAAATTACATCCATACAAGGTTAACAAGTTGATATTTATAATAGAGCAATTTAATAGATGTTATGTATGCAAGAAATTATATATTAGTGAAATATACTATGAAACGTACAAAGGAATGTGCATTTTATGTGGCAAATTTAACTATGATAGGAGAGAATACAAAGCGAAATTGACAAATAATCGTGCATTCGTGAGTGGCATTCGTGTAAAAATAGGGTTCGCGATAGCATTGAAGTTACTAAGATGTGGAGCGGTTATATTTGGAACGACGAGATATCCGAAATTGGCATTGTTAAATTATCAAAAAGAATCTGATTATTCAGTATGGAAAGATAAGTTGGTCATAATAAAATGTGATTTTATGAATTTGAAACAAGTTAATCAAATGATTGAGTACCTAAAAAAATATCCAATAAATATAATAATAAATAATGCATGTCAAACAGTGAGACAATCGTCAATATTATCCAATAAATTGATTAATATGGAAAGTCATTTGGTTATAAAACACATTTCATATCAAGATATCGATCAAGATATCGATCAAGATATCGATCAAGATATCGATAAAGATATCGATCAGGATATTTATAAATTGATGGACAATCCCGATTCTATTTATGTAATCGATGTAGAAAAACCTCTTATTGAAACAGGGACATACTCATTAAATTTGAACCAATTTAATGACATAAAAGAAGAGGATACTGAAAATATATCATGGGATAAAGGGATAGAAGAAATTGATCCGGGAGAAATAGTAGAGTCGACATTAATAAATCAATTAGTTCCAACATTAATTATAAATCAATTGAAAATAAATATGAATAAGCTAAATGGACCCAAATTTATAATTAATGTTACTGCACTAGAAGGTCAATTCAACTACAATAGTAAAAAACATACACATCTCCATACAAATATGTGTAAAGCAGCCATGAATATGATGATAAGAACATTGGCGGAAGATCCAGACAAAAATTTATATGTTCACTGTATTGATCCAGGATATGTCAGCGGAGTATGTCCCCAAAATGACTATTATCCTGTCAGTATGCATGATGGAGCGAGTCGAATAGTTTATCCTATAATTAAGTTTTTCAATGGTGAACCTCTTCCACGTGATTGGATTAAAATGAGGAATTTTGAAAAAATAGATTGGTAAATCAATCGAATAATAATATACATGACTCGTGAGATTTATTTATTTGTTTTATCAATTATAACTGTTTTTTGTACATCTAGAAGACTATATATAGTCAAAACAACGAGGATACCAAGGATGATTGATAAAATTATATTATAAAAATATTCATGATATTTGTCGATCATTTATTATATAATAGGTAGACAATAAATAAATTTATCTGATTTTATTTGTTATAAATGGTGGCTCAGTACCTATGTATATTAGTGACAGTAATATGAACATAGTCAATATAAAATATAATTGTATGATTTCCATAATATATTATACTTAGACAATATTATGTTAAAATATAAATAGCATGATAAGTATTTAACACAAAAAAATATGTAAATATTATGTTAAAATATAAATAGCATGATAAGTATTTAATATAATAAAAATATATTCACATATTTTTTATTTTTTATTTTTTATTGGGTGATAATTATATTTGACCTTCCAATAATTGTTTATCGTTTTCGAATAATATTTCAGCCAGTAAATTAAGATTATCTCTGTTCATATCGGACATTGATTTTACGGCACGTTCTGTTGTAGTATTATAATCATCTATATATCCCAATTGGTTTGGCAATATGGGATCCTCAGCACCGGCATAAGTGTTATATGTACCAGAATAATAATCATTTTCGTCATTGGTATCATACGGATATTGATATTTATTGATCCGAACGAATTCATCTGGATGTTGATCGAAGTAAGTTGTTAGATTACCTTTACTATCTTCAATATATCTCTCATCGGGTAAATAATTAACATAGGAAGTTTGGTCTTTAACCGGATAGAATGGATTAAACGTGGGCCTAAAATTTATTTCATCTTGTTCTTTAAGATATTTATTTCTTTTAATATTTTGATAACCTTCATTATCTTCTGCTGGTTGCTTCGTATAGTATTTATAAACGAGGAATAATATGAAGATAATTAATAATATAATTATTAATACATTTGCTTGTACATATTCATAATAAAAAGTTCCCAAGGAATCGTACCACGAGGAAGAGGCTGAAGAATTAATAGATTGTTTTTCTACCTGATCAAACACGAATTTAAATTGTTTAACAACTTTTTTATTTATAAGATCGGGTGTTGATTGAGAGAAAACATCAAAATTATTATAGTTGGAAGTAATATTATAGTTGTTCATTATTACTATATGATGATTTGGTTATATAGTTATGATTATATAACATAATTATATAAAAATAACTGCAATATATATTAAATTAGAAAGAACATTATTTAGTGTAGTTTGTTATTTGATTCTTTTATATGATAATTATATATAATGACTGAAATATTAAAAGACAGTTATACAATAATTAAATGTATAGGAAAAGGTTCATTTGGAACTGTATATCTCACACAGGATAAGAATGACAATAATTACGCAGCAAAGGTTGAACAAAAACAAGAGTCATCCCGTCTGCTAGATGAACATAAAATATATAGAATTTTATATAAAAGAGGAATGAAACAAGGAATTCCGAAAATATATAGTTTAATACAAACACCAACATTCAATATATTAATAATGGAATTATTAGGACCGAGTCTGGATACATTATTTACACAATACAAAAAGAAATTTGATATGGGAACTGTATTACTACTGGGAATAAATTTTGTCACGTTATTAGAAAATCTTCACAAAACCGGATTTATTCACAGAGATATAAAACCCAATAATTTTCTCGTTGGATATGAAAATAATAATGATAAAATATATCTTACTGATTTTGGTTTATCGCGAAATTATATCAAAAATGGGAAACATATTGAATTTAATACAAAGAAGAATCTTATTGGTACATTAAGATATGCGAGTATTAATATGCATATGGGTATTGAGCCATCAAGACGTGATGATTTAGAGTCAGTTGGTTATATGTTAATATATTTTTTAAAGGGATCACTTCCATGGCAAGGAATTAAAAATAAATCAACAACTGAGCACATTGAACTAATTGGTGACATGAAAGCATCAACAAATCTTGATAAGTTATGTGGTAATATACCAAAGCAATTCAAAGAATATATTAAATTATGTCGCGATCTCAAGTTTGAAGAAGAACCTGACTACGGGAAATTACGCAGATGTTTTACTGAAGTTGCCGAAGAAAATAAAGTAGAATTAAAACTACAATGGATCAATGACAAAAGCGGATCAAACAAGTTACCGAATTAAATTACCAAATTAAGTACACTTGCTAAGAACAAATCTAAAGATTCAATTAAAAGGGTTATTATAACATCTCACAATGTTATAAATACAATATTCATTTATTTCTAAAGGTTACATTATATCTTTTTCCGTTTTGTTTTAGTTGTTTAGGAATAGTGTGTTTGAATTCAGTATTTGACGCTTCATAATTCATTACTAATAGACTTCCTGGTTTGAGTTCTATTTCATATTTATTTTCTGTTTCTTTATTCATTAATATAAATTTTCTTTGCGAACCTAATGATACACTATAAATCGAATCACCTTTTTCTACTTCTTTATCTGAATGGTAACCGATATAATCTTTACCATCCCTATAACAATTCAATTGAGCGTATGTTATTTTTGCATTTAGTTTAGTTTCTATTTTTTCTTTTAGTCCCTTGATCTCATTAGTCCATTCACTAGCTTTTGTGACTTTATAATTATCATGAACCTTTCCATCGGAATCGTGCATTGCCCATAATAATCTTGGTGTTGCAACATTTTTTCCGAACATATTATAAATTCCTTGTTCCCACTTTATTTTTTCGTCAATTTCTAAGTGTTCATATAATTTATTGTGTTCCTCCTGTGATAAAAAATTTGGGAAATAATGTATGACTGCTTTATCAGTCAAATTCATTGTTAAATCATTGTCATTATTAATTTGTGTTATTTCCATTTTAGTATATTACTTTAATAAATAAATGTTTATATGATAGTTTTATAGTATTTAATATTTAATAAATCAATATTATTAAAAATTTAATTTAAAACAACGGAAGACAAAGCAGATTATTTCGAAAGAATTCTCAAAGCAAGTACTAAACGTCCTAGGTTAAATATAAATATTATGTTCGAGAATATTTTACGTTCGCAAAGAAAGCTATAAATAAATTAGAAATCATTTAAAATTGTAATACTTTGTTTTGCAGTATTTTTGGCATTAAATGCAGCTTGATATTCTGTCGGTCTTGATTCAAAGAAGTTTGTTTTATTAAGTAATCCGATTGATTCCATAAATCCGAAGGGGTTTGTGTTATTATATATTTTACTATGACCGAGCATAACGAGCAATGTATCGGCGACATATTGAATGTACTCATTCATCAATTCTAAATTCATACCGATCATGTGACATTTGATGGCATCTTTTACGAATATTTTACTAATTTCGACTGATTCAGAAACTATAGCATGAACTTTTTTTTCGTCTAATTTATTGAGTAACATTTTATACAACATGCATGCGAATTGTGTATGCATACTTTCATCGCGACTGATGAGTTGGTTTGATTTAACTAACCCGTCCATAATATTCTTACCATTGGAACGATATTTTTTTAACCAGAAAATGGCAGCAAATGCACCACAAAAGAAAATACCCTCAACACAAGCAAATGCAACGACTCTGTGTGCGAAACTATCTTGACTATCAATCCATTTTCTTGCCCATTCATACATCATTTTGATTGAATCAACAGTTTTTATAGCATTAAATAGATTTTCTCTTTCTCCTTTATCTTTAATAATGTTCTCTAACATGAGGGAATACGTCTCGGAATGTATATTTTCCATCATTGTTTGCCAACCGTAAACAACTAATGCTTCATTGATTTTAATTTCGTTCATAAATCTTTCACGTAAATTAAAATTAACAATACCATCACTTGATGCAAAAAATGCCAAAATCATTTTAACAAAATATTGTTCATCCTCGGTTAATGTTATGAAATCGTCAGCATCACGTGAAAAATCGATCTCTTCGGCTCTCCAATATGAATTTTGTTGGGCCTTATACATATCCCACAATTGTGGATATTTAATCGGAAACATTGTAAATTGTTCATTATTTTCATCAAGAAGAGGTTCAACAACGAATGAATTTTTATCATATATATCATTGACCGTGATAGTTTCATCATCGATATTATCTGAAATATCCAAATTAATCATATTATCTACAACATCTGAATAATCTACATATTCTATATTTCCTGCCATTTTTAAAATTAACTTGATACTAATCTATTGTGATAAATTAATATAATCATTTTTTTATAAGTATATTTTATATCAATTTTTTTTTATAATAAATCGCAATATATATAACACATATAAATTTAATTCGAAATGAATTCTTTAACAGATTCGCAAGGTGTAGATTTGGCAGAATTTAATCAAATTGATACGCCTGATGATGTAAATTATGATAATCCATTTATTCAAACAACACAAAATAAATCAAAACAGTTGATAAATAAATCTGTGATCCCAACCAAACAGGACAAATATATGGAAATAATCGATCAGGAATTAATACCAGAAATGACAGTTGAATATAAGCATACGAGTACAAAGTTAGTGACAGAACTGATTAAAAAACATAATATGACCGAAAAAGACGCAAAAGATTTTATTAAACAGTACAATAAAACAATAGGACATCTTCAGTTAGATTTACATATTAATGAAGATGCGTTTGATAATATAAAATCTACCCAATCTAAAAAAACCAATCAATCTGGAGGATATCAAAAAGGTAGATTTAATACAAAATCTTAATGGATTTACTGAATAAAATTTTTAGTTGGACTGTTTGCATTTTTATACGAAAATCCCCACGAAATATTAAGAAAATTTTTATTCTAAAAAAAATGGAAGATTTTTCAAGATATAAGAAGAAATATTTAAACAATGGATAATAAAAAAACAAGATAATAAAAAAATTGATATTTAATAATATAACATGAAAAACAATATGTATATTCCAGAAAATACTAAATCGTTGGGTAAATACGGAACTAAGATGCTCTTACTCGACACAAATAGATTAAAAAACATCGAAACATGTTATGAGGTGGTATATAGCATAATAAAAGATTATTGTAACGATGTAGGTCTGAAATCCATAAATTGTGAAAATGTATCAATAGAAATAAATAAAGCATTGAAGGATGTAATGACATTGCAAGAATTATATGTATATATAGCAGATTATTGTGTAACCAAGTCAAGTTATCACCCTGAATACAAAAAATTGGCATCGGTAATAACAGTTGATGAGCTAAACAGTCGAACGATGGAAGATTACAAAATTGTTGTTTCTCAATTATATAATAATATCGATAAAAATGGAAATAGTGCACCACTTGTTTCAAAGAAATTACATGATATAGTAATGGAACACAACGAGGAAATCCAAAAAGAATTAAATTTCGATAAAGATTATGGTTTTGATTATTTTGGTATTAAGACATTGGAGAGATCATATCTTTATAAATTATTATACGAAAAAAATATTGATGGAGTAATCGTGGAAACAAATAGAATCGTGGAAAGACCTCAACATATGTTTATGCGCGTAGCACTCGGTATACATGGTAGTAATTTAGTTAGAGTATTTGAGACGTATAAATTATTATCTGACAGATTTATTGTACACGCAACACCAACATTATTTAACGCAGGATCGACAAGACCTCAAATGTCGTCATGTTTTTTGTTACATATGTCAGATAGTATCGAAGGTATATTTGATACTGTATCTGATATAGCAAAAATATCAAAATGGGCAGGAGGAATTGGATTCAGTCTAACAAATATTCGAGCAAAAGGATCAATAATCAGAAAAACAAATGGTGTTTCTGATGGTATTGTTCCATTATGCCAACTGTTAACATGGGAAGGTAAATATGTTAATCAAGGCGGTAAACGTAATGGCTCTATCGCGGTATATATTGAGCCTTGGCATGCAGATATTTATGATTTTTGTGAATTACGTAGAAATAATGGTAAAGAATCAGCCAAAGCGCGCGATTTATTTTTAGGTTTGTGGGTTCCCGATTTATTCATGAAGCGTGTAAAACAAGGTGGTATGTGGTCATTAATGTGTCCAGATGAATGCCCTGGTTTAGCAACATCGCACGGTGAAAAGTTCGAAAAATTATATATGCAATATGAACAAGAACACAGATATAAAAAACAAGTGAGGGCAGTAGATTTGTGGTATCACATATTAAGTTGTCAAATTGAGACAGGAATGCCTTATATGTTATTCAAAGATCACGTGAATCACAAATCAAATCAACAAAATTTAGGAACAATCCAATGTTCTAATTTATGTACTGAAATATTAGAATTTACTGATGAAAACACAACAGCTGTGTGTAATTTAGCATCAATCTGTTTACCGAGATTAATTAATAATAACAACAAGGTATTTGATTTTGAGAAATTAATTTCGGTTACGAGAGTTTTAGTTCGTAATTTGGATATAATTATTGATGAAAATTTCTATCCGACCGAAAAAACCAAAAACTCTAATTCTAAACATAGACCTATCGGAATCGGTATTCAAGGACTGGCCGATTTATACAATTTGATGAGTTATCCGTTTGATTCCGAGGAAGCAAGACTTTTAAATAAACAAATCTTTGAAACAATATATTATGCAGCACTTTGTGAATCAAATGAATTGGCAATTAAATATGGTCAATATGAATCATTTCCTGGTTCACCGACATCAGAGGGAAAACTCCAGTTTCACTTGTGGGGTCTCGATTACGAAAAAGATTTGTTAATGGGTTATGATTGGGGTACACTTATTGAGAGTATAAAAAAACATGGATTGCGTAACAGTTTGTTAACCACGTGCATGCCAACGGCGAGTACGGCTCAAATTATGGGGAACAGTGAAAGTATAGAACCATATTTAACGAATATATTTACAAGAAGTACTCTCGCAGGTGAATTTATCGTAATCAATGAAAATTTGTTGAATGATCTTATTAGAGAAAACCTATGGAATGATTCCGTCAGAAAGAAAATTATTGTATTTAACGGGTCGATACAAAATATAAGTGAAATACCAGATAAAATAAAAAAAATATATAAAACAGCATTCGAACTAAAATTAAAGGAAATAGTTTCTCAATCATGTGATAGAGCCCCATTTATTGATCAAAGTCAAAGTCTTAACCTATTTATGGAAAAATCAGATTTTGATGTGTTAACATCGGCTCATTTCTACAGTTGGGAACATGGATTAAAAACTGGTATGTACTATCTTAGAACTCGACCAGCAGTTGATCCGACTCAATTTGGAATTGAAGCTTCTGAAATACAAAAAATTAAAAATGATTTGATCAACACAAATATGAACAAAGACAATGAAGAAAAAATATGCAAATGGAGACCTGGAGTCAAGATCAGTGATTGTTCGTCGTGCACTTGATTTAATTTATTTTTAATTTATTTTTAATTTATTTTTAATTTGATAATTTTATTAATTTAATATGTTGATTATTATTAATAATACTAATATTGTTAATAGTATAAATGGAATGGTACAAAGCATGTATAAGTAACGACATCGATAAAGTAAAAAAATTAATAGATCGTGACAAAACTATTGTATATAAACCCGACCAATATGGAAATAGTTGTATTCATTTATGTACATTGTATAAAAATTTTGATTTACTATTTTTTTTATTGTCGATAGATTTTAATTTATTAAAATTGGTTAATAACAATAAACAAACATTTTTATACAATTTAGTTTATGATATTAATAACAATACTGATGTTGATTTAAATATACAAATATTAAATAAATTACTTGATATATTTGATGCTTCTCAAAAAAAAGATAAAATTCATATCAAAGAATGTATTAATGTAGTCGATAATGATGATTCAACAATATTATTAGAAATGATAAAATCATATGACAACAAAATTCATATTATAATTCAAAGATTTTTAAAATATGCTGATGTAAATAAACCTGTTACAAATCCACCCTTAATTTACTCATTACAAACAACTCCTAAAATAGAACTGGTTGAACTACTGATTAATAACGGAGCAAATGTAAATGCCACAAATAAAAGAATGTTTTCTGCTTTAACAGTAGCATTAAAAGATAAATTAAATATTGAGATAATTAAATATTTATTATCCAGAGGTGCAAATATTAATTATGCTGGTCCGAATGAGATGTATCTTCCTCTAAATATTGCAATAAAATACAATAATTATGAGCTAATGGATATATTAATAAATAACAATGAAATCTGTGATATGTCATTTTGCGATAATAATTTGAATACACCATTACATAATATATTATTGGAAAATCCAAATAATTCTAATAATGCCAATAATGCCAATAATGCCAATAATGTCAATAATGTCAATAATGTCAATAATGTCAATAATGTCAATAATGTCAATAATGTCAATGAATCGAACTATCACAAAATAATAGAAAAAGTTATTAAAATGAGTAATTTAAATACACAGAATATTGATGGGTTAACTCCCTTACACATAATGGCAAAATATAATATAACAGACGAATATATCGACGTTCTCAAGGATAAGGATTTAAATTTTTTTATTTTAGATAAAAGTGAAAACACACCAATAAAATATATGAAAGACATTTCTTTTATTAATTTGTTAAATAAAATAACAAATAGTACAATTAAAAACAAACTTGATAATACAATTAATTTGGCAAATACGTGTAATCAAAATAATTTAACTAATTTAGAAGAATGCCGTACAAAGATAAAAACTGAAATAATTAAAAATGCAAATAAAGAAACATTTAGTTCAGTTATACTACCAGATGTAAATAAAAAAAACGTAACATTATTTAATTCCGACATAGTACATAATGTTATATATTTGATACAATTATTAAAAAAATATGATAATATATTTGTCCCATATCAAGATTTTTTTGCTGATAAATACATGGACACTTTAATTAAAATGGAACCGAGTACATATGTTACACAATACGGAACTATATTGAACGATTTATTGACGGTATATACAAAAGATTTTTTTGAATTAGTTCCTCATATAATTATTTGGCATAATGAAAATATTCATTATAGTGACAATGATTTGAAATATTATATTAAAAAAATAATTAAACATAAAAATATTCGATTTATTTTATTAAAATTGACACTTATACCACATCTAAATATAACCCATGCGAATATTTTATTATATGACATTAAATTGAACAAAATAGAAAGATTCGAACCGTATGGATATACAATAATGTTTGATAAGTTAGATACATATCTTGATAAATTATTCAAACGTGTTATAAATAATGATGTCATATATGTGAGACCATCTGATTATATGACATATACTAAATTTCAACTGGTGAGTAATGAAACCGATCACGATAATAAGATGTTAAGTGATCCCTACGGATATTGTTTAGCATGGATATATTGGTTTGTTGAATTGAGACTACAAAATCCTGATACAGAAATAAAAGAATTAGTGAGGTCAGCATTGAACAAAATGCTGATTGATACACAAATTGATAAAAACACACTTGCTGAGAACGAGTCTGAGGACTCAATCAAAAGGGTTATTATAACATCAAACAATGTTATAAATACAGATACAAACGAGAAAAATAATATATTAAATTATATACGACAGTACGCCAATAAATTAGATGAAAATAAAAATGATTTCTTAAGGGAAATAGGAATAAAAGAAGATAATATATATAAAATATCGTACAGTGGTAAACGAGGAAGTATAATATTTGAAAACATTATTAAAACATTTAATGATCTTATTAAATTAAGATTAAAATTATAAATTATTTACTGAACAGTTCATCGAGTGTTATTGAAACATAACCATTTTCTTTCATCCACGGTAGTAAATAATTCAACATTGTTGGTGTCCAGGGTCTATCGTGAAGAACAATTATATCACCATTCGACATATGGTATTTTAGATACAGATAATTTAAATAAGGTATAATGGAAATGGTATCAAATGGATGCACATTTCCGAGAACGATTTCATAATTCACATTAATCTTTTTAATAAGATCAAACATAGAACTATTCCATAATCCACACCCGGGACGATACGCCATAAATTTGGGTTTGTAAACATCTGCAGAATTATATATTTCTTTAATTAGATTATCGCAATCGATGAGTTCCTTATTGAGATCGGTAACTGATTTGAAAGCATGTGGTGAATTAGTTTTCCCATGATTACCTAATTGATGACCATTTTTTACGATAGTTGTTAGTATTTCTTTTATTCTTGTATTTTTTGGTCCCTTGGTGACATAATCAGAAATTACAAAAAATGTACCCTTCATACCGTACATACTAAGAAGTCCAGAAATGTCTACATACGAACCTCGATCATGGGGAAAATTACTGTTTTTATCATCTTCCGAAATATAGGGGACATCATCAAAAGTCAATGAAACAAATTTTTTTCCATACTTATATGCTCTTTTTTCTTTATTGCACATAATTATTTTTGGTGCAAAATAATTCATAAAATTTAGAATAATAAATTTTGGTAGCCAATACACTGTGCCGACGATTAGTAGTAACATCCAAAAACTTATCAAACCTGTCCAATAAGCAGCAACAATTGCTAAAATAATAATCTGTGAAAAAACCATCTATTAATCCGTCTATGTTTTATTTGTATCAGTATGTTGATTTTAAGATTGATTTATGTATTTGTCTAAATATATTATATTTCAATTTTTGAATATTTTATTTTCTGAGTTCTGGACTGATATAATCCATGCCTAACTCTTCAAATATTTCTTTTTCTGAATTAACGACTATCATTTTCTCATTTTCATCAAATAAACCGTATTCATTCAATGTATAACCTAAACTATCAGCAACACGTCTCATTCGTCTATTCAAATCAGCTGATCCTGTAAAATATAATATTGCACTGTAATAAGAATCATAGGGCATGAATCGTATATCAATTCGTCTAATAGGATTTTTTTCATATTGACAAAGACCCATATATTTTGTTGGAACTGTGTCACTAGTTAATGAATCAACAATGAATTTATGTTTTTTTAATTTAGCGATATACATACTTAGATAATTTATTTTTGGTTTATCTGTCTTTCTTTTATATGATGGGTGTATAATTAACATATCTATATCGTTGGATGTTGGACTCAAACGACGATATGAACCACATACAATACCGAATAATTCAATGTCGATTTCCCTTATGACTTCATGTAAATAAATATCCATAAGTTCCATTTCATCGCGGGGTATTTTTTCTTTAGCCATACCATAATATTTTAATCCAACAACGACATTATCTGGCAGTTGAATTTTTCCTTCCTCGTGAAGTTTTTGAAGATCTTTAATTGATTTAACACCATATTCTTTCCACAGTTTTAATGCCTTGTCTTGACCAATACCGTAAACTTCATCCAATTCATTGACATAATTTAAATATGACTGGTCTAAAATATCATCCATAACTTCACCTAATTTACCAAATTGTAATATTTCATCGATACGTTCAAGTGTTCCCTTGCCTACATCTTTTACACCTTTAAGTTGTGCGGAACTTGTTATTTCTTCAGGAAATTTCTCAAGAATTTTAATTACTTTTTTAGTAGATTCTAATCTATATGAATGTTTTATTTTATTTTGTTTATTAGTCTCGTGATCCATATCAAATTGAATCTGTCGATAAAGTCTTTGAAATTCTTTAATTATATGTTCATTAGGCATATTTGAAATATATCCTTATTTGATATTGATATATAAAAAATATATTTTGAATATAAAAAACTGATAAATTAACTATATATAACCCACATTTATGATGTTTTAATAAAATAATACAAATTAGTATGAAAAAATAAAATGTCACTTGCAATTAAAACTGTCAATAGAAGCATGGGACTAAGAATGTTGCAATATGTTTCTGACATGCATGTTGATAGATTAAAACGACATGAATTAAAAGATACATTAAAACATTTTCCCATCAAAACGACACAAGATATAGCTATTTGCGGAGATGTTGGATTACCAGAACATGAAAATTGGAAAGAGACAATGTCATTTTTTTCCAATAACTATGAAAATGTTTTTTTTGTTCCCGGAAATCATGAGTTTGATTGTTCGCCGTTATATTCTGATGAAAAAGTCAAGAAATGGGATTCGTGTATGCAAAATATTTTGTCAAAATACAAAAATATCCATTATATGCAACGAAAAATCTTTGAACTCAACTCTTCAACATTGATAATGGGATGTACTCTATGGTCCCACTTGACAAAGAGATGTGACAAAGATATAGATTCAGAAATATTTAAAAAATATGTTTCGAGACATAATGAAGAGCATGATAAACATGTAAAATTCATCAGAGAACATATCCAAGGTAATAAAAATAATAAAAATTATAAGAATATTATAATTTTGACACATTATGTACCGACTAAAAGACTTATTGAGGATAAATATAAAAATATTGAAAAGCCTTACACTGATAAAAACGGTATTAGTTCATTTTTTGCAACAGATTTAGAAACATTAACGAACAATACAAATATTACGACATGGGTATGTGGACACAGTCATACGACAACGAGTGTTGAAATTAATGGAGTTTCATATTTGATGAATGCAAACACAGAATTTCATCATATCGGTAAGTATATATTACACAAATAATAGATTCCGATGTTGTCCCAAATTAGTTCCAAAAAATTGAAATATTCACAATAAATACATTTATTTATATGTAATATATAATAAAAGAACGATTAATATCATTTAAAAAAAAGGATGACGACATCTGCAACACATACCGAACTATCTGAAAATGATAAAATAAGAAAATCGATAACAGTAAGAGGTCTATCCGGGTTGAGAAATATTGGGAATACATGTTATATGGATTCAGCACTTCAATGTTTGTCAGCTACAAATTTATTAACAGCATATTTTTTGGATAAAAAGTTTGTACAAAGATTGCAAGATAATACAATGCAAAATCTAGCGACGATTGAAAGGAAGAAAGGTAAATATAAAGAAGACGAAGATGTTGAATTAGAAAAAAGAGACGTTATTAAAACAGTTAAAAAATCTGTAGTATATGGTTATTACCGGTTGATGAAATTGATGTGGTCTGATAATATAGTTGTTGAACCATATGAATTTAAAACAATAATTGGAAATCATAACGGACTTTTTAAAGGATCATTACAAAATGATAGTCAAGAATTTATGAATTGTGTTCTGGATAGGATTCATGAAGAACTCAAAAAGACAGTACAAGTCAATTATGTAGATATACCGAAGTCAGTAGTTAGTTTCAGAAGAAGTGTTGAGAAATTCCAAAATAGATTAAAAAATACAACTTTACCTGATGATGAAAAGGCAATTTTACTAATAACATATAGAAAATATTTAGATGAACATATGGAAGAATATGTTGTGAATTCATCATTGGAATACTGGGAGAAACATATTATGAATAGTCATTCGATTATTAGTGATATATTTACTGGTATGACATATTCGGCTACAACATGCAAAGATTGTAAATTTACATCACTTGCATTTCAACCATACATTTCGTTGTCTCTTGCTATACCAGATTCGCGTTCGTCAGTAAAATTAGAAGAATGTTTAAAAAATTATGCATCAACTGTAACACTAACAAATACGCCAACTCAAGAAAATAAATATAAATGTGATAATTGTAAAGGATACCGAGATGCATCACAAAATACATTTTTATGGAATTCTCCAGAGATATTAATTATTCATATGAAAAGATTTACAAATAAAATGATTGGTAATCATTGTTATACAGAAAAAAATTCCACAATGATTGAATATCCATTGAAAGATCTGGATCTTGGTAATGCATATTCACCATATAATAAGAAGAACTATAAATACGAATTGTATGGTGTAGTTAAACAAATGGGATCATTGAATGGAGGACACTATATAGCGTGTTGTAAAAATCCCATGAACGATAAGTGGTATGAGTTTGACGATTCCCATGTAACCGGTATACCCACAGCCAAAGTAGAAAACGAAGTAATTTCTCACAGTGCCTATATGTTGTTCTACAAAAAACAATATGTAACGACTGAAATCGATGACAGTAGCAATTAGTTTATACAAAAAAAACTATATTGTGATGATGATCGAAATATACAGATTACAGCAGCAATTAGTTTATACAAAAGAAACTATATTGTGATGATGATCGAAATATACAGATTACAGCAGCAATTAGTTTATACAAAAGAAAATAAACTAATTTATGAATACATTTTACACAAGTATTTTGCAAAAATTAAATAAATGAAATTTATTTAGGTTCAAATACAACAATAGTCATTTTAGTGAGTTTGTACACAAAAACGTCACCAAATTGATCAAGTTCTGCTTTAAGAAAATCAATATCATAGTTTGAGGGAAGTTTTAAGACAATTAATTTTGGGACAGATTTTGCGATCGTATTAATATTTTGGTCAGAATTTTTATTAGAAAATGTTAAACAACAATCTTCAATACTAATATCATTAATATGTAATCTTAAATTGTCATTTCTTTTATAGTTCCTACCACCCCACGGAGGATCAACAAAGATAACATCATGATGTTCAATTTGAGGAATGATTTTCATCATATCATCACAATATAATACAACGTTTTTTAATTTATATGCGTTCACATTGTTTGTCAAGTAATTATATCTTTCCCTATCTAATTCGATGGAATTAACATATCTGAATTTTGAAGAAAATGAAATGGTATCACCGCCAACTCCAGCAGTACTATCCGTAATGATAGCTTCTGCGGGATTGGTTCCTTTTTTAGTTAGATGTTGAATGATAATATTTGTTATTTTTTCAGCATCTTCGGGAATTGTTATGTACATAACTGATTCACAATCGATCTTTAATCGATATAATAGATTTTTTTCAATAACTTGTGGGAATAATCTCTCCAAATATATTCTTTTGCCATGCATATGATAATATACCAAATTAATATATACTTATATATTTATATATTAAAGTCAATATATATACATGTGTTTATATCTATACAATAGTTTTAATATTATAGATCACATGCAAAATGATTTTCAACTATTTTAATTACATAATAGTACAGCCACTTTCTCCCTCTTCCTCCACTAATTTTCTTTTATCTTCTTGGTCTTGTATTTTTTTTAACATTCTTGCTTCGTATAATTTTTTGAGATTCATATTGTATATATTACGACTCACTAATTGTTCACCCGTTTCCCCGAGAGCTAATGCTTCCTCGTCTATTAAATTTATATTTATATCTTTTCCTCCTTCTCTTATCCTAATTTCTTCTTCATGTCCTTGTTGTCTTGAAGGTTCTCTTATTACTATTTCTTGTATATCTCGTGGATGTTCTTCTCTATGTTCCTGAACAGGTTGTCTTATTATCACTTCTTGTCTTGTAGATTGTTCCAAAGGTCCTTCAATAACATCTACACTTTGTTTATGTTCTCTATGTTCTCTATGTTCTCTATGTTCTCCGATATTAGATTGCGCGTATGCGGGTGGATGCACTTGTTCTTCTTTTTGTTCTTCGATATATTCATCAATTATTGCATCTTGTCGTCTGACAACATTATTAAATCTAGTTTCTAATTGATCAACTCGTCTGATAACATCATCGATTTTCCTATCAAGTTCTTCCACGATTAGTGCCTCTCCACTACCCACACCACCGACCATGTTTGGATTTACATTTTTATTAAAACTAGAATATTTCAAAATATTTTTTTTCCTTGGATGTATTTTGAATTTGAATGTTTCAAACGTATCGACATTCATAACAGTAAAATAATCACTTTCGATATTATCGAGTTGTTTCAATTCATCATAACATCTTTTTGCGCCTCCTTTTAATGAAGTCGCTTGGTAAAGTTTATTACCAACAATCGGATATATCAATTGATATTTATATTTTGTTTTATACACTTGCATACTTATATTTGTATCCTTACTATAATATAGTTTATTATTATTTATTATTTTTAATGTTTATAAAATCTCACACAGATTTTCGCAAAACACTTATAATGCTTTTTATGTTTATAAAATCTGTGTGAGATTTTCGCAAAACACTTATAATGCTTTTTATGTTTATAAAAGTTGAATTTTATTATAATAAGGTTAAAAATCATTATTTAAAAATACGAATTATATGATTTCATTCAATGGTACTCGGATATGATATCGATAAGGTTATTAATGATGAAATAAAATACGTAGATTTAGATGCTGTTGCACAAAAAGCGAGAACAAAAAAATACGCTTCTGTATACGATGATATAAAAAAAGAAAATAAAAATTTGTCTAATAATGATAATGATGTATTATTTCAAATATTAGATTGGAATCCATATCATGAAGATGATGACAATGGACAAAAAATTTATGCAATAAGGCTATTTGGTATGACAAAAGACGACAGGACAATATGTGTTAATATTAAAAAATACACACCGTATTTCTACGTGAAAATACCAGAAAACTGGCGTGCATCAATGGTTGATAGTTTAATGACATATGTGAAGAAAAAGGTTTTTCCAAAAGAAAATTTAGAAGGTCTAATAAGTTGTCAAACGATAAATAAATATGATTTTTACGGATTCACAAATTATACTAAATTTAATTTTTTACAATTAACATTCAAAGATCATGATTCGATGAGATCCTACGAAAGAGTTTTTAAAAAACCGATGAAAATTTTTCAAATTAGTAAAGATGAATTCACTTTGAAATTATATGAATCGAATATTGAACCGTTTTTAAGATGTATGCATATTAGAAATCTCGATTCTGTTGGTTGGGTTTCTATTCAAGCAGCAAAATACAAGGTTACGATGGATGATCCAACATTATCAGATATTAATATTGAATGTGCTTGGACAGAGTTGAATCGTGTTGATGAAAGAAGTATTTTACCGTACAGGATTGCAGCGTTTGATATAGAATGCAAAAGTGGTGATGGAACATTCCCACAGGCATATCGAGATGAAGATAAAATTATACAAATAGGTACAACCTTTTCAAAATTTGGTGAAAACGAATGTTATTTTCAACATATCATAACATTAGGAACATGTGATGAAATACCAGGTATTACGGTAGAAAGTTATGAAACAGAACAAGAGGTTTTGATAGCATGGTTAAAATTAATTACAAGAACAAATCCAGATATAATAACAGGATATAATATATTTGGTTTCGATTTTGTATATCTCAAGGATAGAGCCAAAAAATTAGGTATTTATGATAGATTTTCTAAATTAACACGCATTAAAAATCTTAATGCAGAATGGAAAGAAAAACAGTTAGCATCAGCAGCATTAGGTGATAATTTACTCAAATATTTTGATATGTCGGGACGTGTCTTGATTGATATGATGAAAGTTATACAAAGAGACTATAAATTAGAAGGATACAAACTCGATTATGCAGCATCATATTTCATTAAGGAACAAGTACAAAAACTTATTTTAAAAGCAAATGATAAACAACATGTTGATCCAGAATTGTTTGAAAATTTCTTTGATAAAACAAATACGATTAAAAACGATGAAGACAAAGATACAACAACTATAGAAACCAAGAGTACATATGGTGTTAAGGAAGACAATTACATAACGATATATTACACGGATGGAATTGCAAATAATAAACATATGGATGGTAAAAAATTTAAAATCAAAGAATTAACAAAAACTAGTTTAACCGTTTACGGTATAATAAATGACGATATTGTAGGGAAAGGTTATAAAATTTATTGGTGTCAAGCAAAGGATGATATATCACCTAAAGATATTTTTAGACTACAAAAGGGTACATCGAAAGATAGAGCTATAATTGCGAGATATTGTATTATGGATTGTGCATTGTGTAACAAATTGATGGCAAAATTACAGGTTTTAACAAATAATATTGGTATGGCAAATGTTTGCAATGTTCCTCTTTCGTATTTATTCATGAGAGGACAAGGTGTAAAAATTTACAGTCTTGTCTCAAAGAAATGCAGAGAAAAACAACATTTAATTCCAACATTAGCTAAAGAATTTAGGGATGAGGCTGAAGAAGAAGAAGTCAAACAAGAAGAAAAAAAAATAGAAAAATTAATTGCTCGACTTAATGGTGATGATCAAGAAGACGATGAGGAAGAAGAAGAAGAAGGCTACGAAGGAGCTATTGTATTTCCTCCAATTCCTGGTGTATATTATGAACCAATTCCGGTTTTGGATTATGCAAGTTTATATCCCCGTTCAATGATTCACAAAAATTTATCACATGAATGTTTTGTAATTGATGATGCAAAATATGGGTATTTACCAGGATATAATTATAATATAATTCCATATATCACAAAAACGATCAAACAACAATATGATAGAAGATTATTAAGGGATTTAATTAAAGCGTATGATAATAATGATAATTTTATAATTGATGAGTTAAATGTTGATCCAGCAAAATTAAGACGTCATGTTATTGTGTATGATAAAGATCATAATAGTAATAAACGTTATAAGATCGCAGATATTCAGGCTGATCGTGATAATATTATAATGATAAATTATGAAACTGATAAATTTGCAGAAAAACAAGATGGAACTAAAGGCATTATTCCTGAAATTTTATTGGAATTATTAGCAGCCAGATCTAAATATAAAAAAGAGATGGAAAAAGAAACGGATCCATTTAAAAAATCTATTTTGGACGGTTTACAACTTGCATATAAGGTAACAGCAAATTCATTATATGGACAAACTGGTAGTTCAGTATCACCAATTTTTATGAAATCAATTGCGGCGAGTACGACTGCAACAGGTCGTGAAATGTTGGTATATTCGAAATATTTCATTGAGAATATATATGGCAAAATGATAAATTATGCCCTCACTGATAAAGACAAATTCATGGAATATTGTTTTGAAACATTTAAAGATGCAGAAGACAAAAAATTCAAGAAAACGACTAAAGAAAAAGTCAAGAATCCAGATGGCACTGAAACTTATGTTGTTGTTCCAGAGGAATCATGGGATAATAGGCAAGAATTCTTTGAGAAATTCTATGATAAAATGAATGTTGTATTTAAGGGTAAATCTGTTAGTCCGTATATTGTGTACGGAGACACGGATAGTGTATTTTTTTCGATGTTAATTAAGGATAATAAAACAGGAGAAATCGGTCGAGATAAAAATGCTCTTGTACAATGTATCACGGCTGGTCAATGGGCAAGTCATACTATATGTACACTTTTACCGGACTATCAAGAACAAGCGTACGAAAAAGTTTTGTGGCCGTTTATGATTATAACAAAGAAAAGATACGTAGGCAATTTGTACGAAGATAATCCAGACAAATTTTATCAGAAAAGTATGGGAATTGTATTAAAAAGACGTGATAATGCACAGATTGTAAAAATAGTATGTGGTGGAATTGTAGATCAGATATTAAATAAACATGATCCGATGGGTGCAGTAAAACTACTTCAAAGATCTCTCAAAGATATATTATCAGGAAAATTTCAGATGGATAAATATATAATAACTAAAACTCTAAGAGAAAATTATAAAGATAGAACAAGAATAGCACATGCTATCCTAGCTGACAGAATGGGACTTAGAGATCCGGGAAACAAACCTATGTCAAATGATCGTATTCCATATGCATATGTTGTTACAGATCATGAGGTAGAATTACAGGGTGATAGAATCGAAACACCGGATTATATAACAAGTAATAACTTGAAACTTGATTATCTATTTTATATTACAAACCAAATTCAGAAACCAGCGACACAATTTTTAGAATTAATTATTGATAACCCTAAAAGATTATTTGAGTCGTATATAATTAGAGAAGAAAATAGAAGAAAAGGTGTCAAACCAATTAAAACATATTTAGAGGAAATAAATAATAAAAATGATAATACAGATGATGATATAAATAATGAGAATGAGAATGAGAATGAGAATGACAATATAAGTAATGACGACAATACATCAAATAAAAATAAAAAAAGAAGTCGAGGAAAAACACTTACTAAATATAAACCAACGAAAGAAATCGTGCAACTTGATTCTATGTCTTTAGACATGTAATGTACAGCAAATTTATTTATTTTTAAAAAATAGTAATTAATTTATCAAACAGTTAATAAATTAATAATTAAAGATCAAATAATTTAGTCAAAACGACTTCTTCTTTTTGTGATGTGATAATGGTCAGAATCGGTACTATAAAAAGGCTTAATAATTTTACTTATATTATCAGATGAACCTCCTGTCATTTCATCTACTTCATCAGCCATTTCAATATCTGGATCATCTTCATCATCATTTTCATCATCATCCTCTGGATCTCCACCATGGTGACGATTTTGTCTCGATTTCTTGGATTTTTTTGATTTAGATCTGCTTCTTTCCATAACAGAATCATCTTCATCTTCATCTTCATCTTCATCATTATTTTCATCTTCATCTTCATCATCATCGTCGTCATCATTATCTTCGGCATCATCATCATTGAAATCGTCATCATTGTCATCATCATCGTCTTTTTTTGTTTTAGCACCACCTTTTAAAACAGAATAATCTATTTCTTGGGCTGAAGTGGATGAAACAATATTTTGGTCGGCACCATCACATGGACAAGATGCACCACCTGTTTGTTCTATAATATGTTTTCTTAATGATGCCAAAACATTTTGATTAATTTCATGATATTCATTTTGATCTCCAAAGTTACCACCAACTAAAGATGAATCTTTCATATTTACCATACTACTTTGGGTACGTTTATTTTGTTCAATTAATTGGTCAATATATACTTGGGGATTGAATTGTTCATAACGATTTCTAACATTTCCACCGAATTGATTATTGCCCATATTTTGAACACTGTGCCAATCGAGAGTTTCAACATCAGTATAATGATTACCGACATTTTTTTCGCGGAAGACTCTCATTATATTTTTTCTAACTGAATCAGAATCAGTAAGTTGATTTTTATCAAGATTCTGAGTGCCACTGGAAGGATAATTACCCATATGTAAATTATGTATTTTATATACCTTATATTACTAATCAAGAAAATAATATAAAATGAATTTTATATTATTTTTAATCCTATATTAAATCTTTTTATCAATCAATATTAAGAGACTTTATTAAAAGCACAGTAATATTAATTTAGTTAATGAGTGCAGGATGGATTTTATTATTTCTATTACTTATAATCATTCTAATAGTTTTCATAAAAATGCAAAATAATAATGTTGTATATGTTGCATCAGACGTAGATAATCAAATGTATTTGGTAAGAGATGTCGAAGACAAACAACAGGCTTCCAATATGTTAGCAAAAATAAAAAATAATATCTTAACAATAACAAAATATTTATATAATAATATCAAAAATTTTCCAGAATATTCAACATATATACAACAACTTCATGACAGAATAAAGAACGTGGAGGTACTCGAGAGTTCAGAAGATAGTGTCTATACAAGTTATAGTGTGAATAAAGGGGAACAAATTGTTTTCTGTTTGAGATCAAGGAAAATTAAAAATCAATTACATAAATTAAATTTATTAATGTATGTTGTTCTGCATGAAATGTCGCATGTTGCATGCCCAGAATATGGTCATACACAGTTATTTAAACATATTTTTGGATTCATTACCCAAATAGGAATATCTCTCGGTTTATATACCAAAATAGATTTCGCAAAGGATCCAACAGAATATTGTGGTATGACAATAACTGATTCCATCATATAATATAGACCACCTACTGATTATACTATGTATCTTAACATCAAAAAAATTGATATATTAAACTGACTGCCAAATGTAATGTATTTGGACCATTATTAATATAATTGACTCACTTGTTAACTATAACTAGGTGATCTTAAGTGTACTCAATTTAATATTTACAATATATGACATCAGTCTACGAAAAAATATCAAAAATGAACCCATTCGACGCAAATCATTTGAACAAATTGGTCAATTTCACTAATTTCGATGTGCCATTCATGCAAAGTTTTCTCCCGGAATTTGGAGATTATCGATTTCATCTTGTTCATGCGATGATTTATGTACCTCTCATGATGTGCATATACAATTTTATCAAAAAGCCAAAGAAGCCATACATTGACACAACTCATCGTATTGACGACATTTCGGACAGAAATACAACCCAAATTCGTGGTGTCATCGAGGTATTATCGATCGATGATATCAAGGAGACGATTCAACTGTGCAAGGAACAACAATGCAGTTTGTCAATTTGCGGAACAAGACATACAATGGGAGGTCACACGATTACCAAAGATGGATATCAACTCGACATGAAAAAATTCAATCGTATTCTTTCCTATGACCACAAAAACGGACTCGTTACCGTTCAACCGGGTATTACATGGCTTGAACTCACTTCTTTTTTGGATCCCCATGGTAAAAGACCTCACACACAACAATCGTACGGCTCATTCACTACAGGTGGATCATTGGGACCTAATTGCCACGGTGTAAGTTCTGACGATTGTTTAATTGAATCAGTCAAGTCATTGAAACTAATTGATGCACATTGCAACATCGTGGAGTGTTCTGCTGAGAAAAACAGCGAGCTTTTTTACTGTGTCGTTGGAGGATACGGACTTTTTGGTGTTGTATTTGAGATTACTTTCAAGGTTTCCAAAAACTGTATGACAAAAATGAAAGTCATCAAAGCTACCGTAAAGGATTTCGATCAGAAATATACACCATTGATTAATAACCCGGAAGTACCAATTAAAATCGCAAGAATTGATATCACAAATATGACTAATATATCAATTTATGCGTTCAACGCAATGGAAAACGAATCAATTACTCCAATCAATAGACATCCTAATCGCATGTCCGCCGCATCACAACTAATGTACAAATGGATTGTTCCGAGTTACAGATTCCAAAGACTGAGGTACGGATATGAGAAACTTTTTGGAAAACCCATCGATTGGTCAGGAACTTCTTTGAGTTGCAACCAGTTACTCTACGAAACGGCTGAACCTCTCAGCAAATTGTATTGTCCACTAATTTGGAAGGATGATACACACATTTTGCAAGAATTTTTCGTACCGAAGGAAAAGTTTAATGAATTCATGGATTTTCTTAAAGTCTTTTCGAAGGATTTGAAGAAATATACTAAGAACAAGCTTCTCAATATTACAATCAGGTACGTCAATGCCGAAAATAGAACTAAACTTTCGTACGCTCGTACCAATTCGTACGCCTTCGTGTTCTACTGGAGATCCAAAATTAAGAACGATAGTGATGCAGAACTCGAACAAATTCATTTGAGACTGTGTGATGAGGCAATCAAACTTGGCGGATCATTTTATTTGCCTTACAGACATCATTACACGCACAAGGAATTAGAGGCGGCTTATCCGAACATTTATGACTTTGTGATGACCAAATTGAAGTATGATCCTAACGGAATCTTTTCAAACAACTGGTATTGTTATGTTCAAACACTTCTACTGCAAAGTAAGGACAACAAAAGGAAATTCGTTGGAACAATTCACAAAGTTGATCCAAAAATTTTTGATGAGGATGATGAACTACAAGTTGGAGCAATGAAACAATCGTTTATATTTGCGGACAAAAAAAATCCTGAGTATGAGTTTCAAAAAATTGTAAAAGATCCACTTGAGTTGAGTAATTTCAAAATATTTTTGGACAACATTTTTACTCTTGTTGATTCAAGTATGATAATTGCCGAATTGGCAAAGTGCAAAGACATGACCGATTTTGAAATCTTTAAAAGAATCAAGGGATTTGTTAACAAGTACAATTCAAACAAAATGAATAAACTTCAATTCATCAGAAATAATATTAAACTTCTCAATTCCCAACGAGACGATATCACTGGACAACTTGATACCGTGTGTAAAACATTGGGAATTAATAGCATTGATGGAATTTGTGTTTTCGGTGAACCAGGTAGATATATCAAATCTCTTGGAAAAACAGTCAAAATCAACAAGAAAAATGTGTTTGTTGTCAACGATCAACCCTCGTTTACAGATATTATTGAACGGAACTCTATTCGTCCCATTGGAAAAGTCATTACTTCCGAACAACTATGTCAAATCAAAACAAATAGTATGGATTTTGTTATCATAATGATCGGTATTCATCACTATGACAAAGAATTTTTGGAAATGTTAATGAACCACATCAACAGAATCCTTCGCAAAAATGGAAAATTTATCATCAGAGAACATAACGCTGATGAGTTTATCATGCATCGAGTTCATTGTGCTCATATTATTTTCAATGCAATCACCGGAGTCAGTGATGAAAATGAAAAAAATGAGTACAGAAATTTCCATACAGTTGTTGAATGGAGAGATTACATTCAACAATTTGGCTTCAAATCTTTCGGAAGATATTTTGTTCAAAAGAATGATCCCACTGAAGACTACATGATCACTTTCATTAAAACAAATAACATTTCACTCGAAACCGAGTATGAACTTCGTCTCAAAAGGTCGTTTAATTCTACACTGTTTACCCTACCGGAATGGTATACTGTCCAATTTATTCAAGAATATGGAAAATATCTCGAAACTATTCCATACTATGAATTCCCTTACTGGCATTGTGTTAGGACTTACTTCAAATTGATGAAAGACATGACCAAAAAATCAATTAAAGAGGTAGGTTATAGGAATACATTCCTATCTGACGGATTCATGATGGACTCTGTCGTCGGAAGTATTTTTGTAAGTCAAATGTTGTTCCTATCAGGTGTATCATTCATTCCTCGTCAAGTTTACAAACATGTGAAAGAAGACCGTGTTTTGCATGCAAAGATTTCGTTTAAAACAACGATGGATAAAATCGACGAAAGTGAAAGTGGCGAAAAATCTTTCAAGGAAGAAATCTCACAAAACAAACAACTTGTCGATGATGGACTTAAAATTTTGTACAAAAATACTACAAATGATCGTGATGAGTACATCATTGAAATGAAGAGATACAAACCATTCTATCGTGTCGTCCGATATTTGATTGGAAAGGGATCAACGATTCACAATGTTTCTGGACACACAAGAGTTCAAATTAAATTTTTGGTTCCAGAAAATAAACATGACGAAATTGTTACCAAACTATCTGATTTTGGTGATTACCTGACTGAATATTCATTCTACGAATCAATGACACACAAGGAAGTTAGTTTCCTCATTGGTTTTGATAGATTTGAAGAACTGTTTGCATACATCGATAAGGAAAATATTCCTGTTATGCATATGTTTGATTATTAATTAATTATTTAATTAATAATTATTTGTTTATTTAAAATAAAAAATATATTAAGTAAATTATAATATATTGAAATATATATCAATGAACGATCCAATTAAAGTTATTTGGAAATATAAAAACAACCATAGAAGAGTCCAATATAATACATATATATTTATTGGAAAGGTTGAAAATGAAATCACGAAAATTCTTGAGAAGATAGGTAATTTAAATTTATATAATACATGGACTTCTCTTTCAAAGGTTGAATACAAAAAAATGGAAACAACATACGGAGAATTTTGGTATAAATTATTTTTTAATACTTATCATGTACATTATACTATAAGTTTGATTAAAGATTCGACAACACAAAAAAAGGATCTTACTGATAAATTAGGAGATACATGGATCAAAAAACATATTGAAGAACACGAACTTATGGAAAAGAAATTGTTATACAGTTATGAATCACTCATTAAAGATGAAAGGTCAAGAAAAACAGTTAAAAAAGGCCGCACAGTAAGTGTTATTGAAGATGATTTTGACTTGGATTATACAACATATAAAAAAGACGATGTTTCCAAAATATTTTATATTAATCCAAAATTAAAACGTGATATTGGCCGTGTGTTATCATCAACCTCTGAAGATGAAGAGGACAAAAGAGACGTAGAAATAGGAGAAATGAGCTTAACAAGTACTGATTCATCTGATTCTCTCGACTCCATAAATTCAGAAACTGAAAATGAATACCAACAGGGTGGAAATAATAATAATCATAAAGATCACATATGTAATGGATGCAAAGATAATTTCGTGTGTGAAGGATGTGGAAATGATTTCGAATGTGCAAACAAAACATTTGATTTTAGGGCAGAAATAACTCAACATAACAATATTAATGCACATATAGATTCATGTAATGGTTGTGGTAAAATTTTTTCGTGCGAAGATTGTAGTTCAGTTTATACTTGTAATTACTCACAAATTGATAAAAATAATCAAAGAGGAGGTCAAATAAAATCCGATGAAGACATTGAATCATTTGGTGAAATTAATAGTGATGATGAAAGTATAATTGATGATACAGGAGAAGACTATACATCATGGGCCAATGCACCTAACGAAGAATTAGAACTTGAAGAAATTGAACAGATGTATAAAGAAGTGGATGTAAATCCGGATGATGATATAAATAAAACTACATCATTGATTAAAAAGGCTCTTAATGATGATAAAATATTCGAAAAAAGTACGACATCAGCGTTGGAATTTGATACATCAAAGGACAACAACATGTATGATGAAAATTTAAAGGATGTTTTCAAGAAGTTCTATATTACTCAACAATATATTTATAAAGATGATACAATAAAAGTTATAAAAGATCGCATATGTTGTAGTATTAAGAATAATTCAAAGTTCGATAAGGATTCATATTTAATACCATCAAGACAATACATATGGGGTGAATACTATTTTCACAATAAAGTAGAAAAAATTATGGTTGGTCAGAAATGGATCCGTCGTAATGAATTATTGAATGTCGACGTTGAACCGAATAACAACATGAGATTTTATGAAGAATTAAGAGCAAATCTTAAACTACTGCGTGATAATATTAAAAGATATGGTAATAAAATAAGATTTGAGGATGATGAAAATAATATTTTATATGATTATGAGGGATATATGGGAGGGAATGAGTTGTTTATGCTTGATATATATAACGAGTTCGGTAAGGGATATACTCCTGATGGAGAAACTTTAAAAAATTTATCTGATGTATATCTTAAATTATATTTCCATAAAATTAAAACAGAAGATGTCAAATACATAATTGATTATTTGAATGATGATAAAAAAGTGGAAGGTGGAAAAATGGTAACTGTATTTGATACAATAAGTAACGATCTTATAATGAGTAACGAAATCATGAATGTTGTTGAGTCATTAAAGATAACACCTGAATATAAAAAAATTTTTAGAGATAATTTCATTACACAATCGGTTATTCACGTTAACTTACGTATTTCTGAAGGAAAAATAGATTTATATAGAATATTCAATGAATTTGAGCACACAGAAAGATATCCATTTTTACAATATCAAACACCGGACGGAACAATATTCTTTAAATTTAGAGAGAGTGATGTTACACAATATTTGAAGAAAAAAGACAACGCAGAAGTGTTAAGTAAATGGTTCGAGAATTCACCCTACGGCATTAGTTTCAAGATAAAAATTAATGAAAAAGATATGGAAAGATTCATCGCAATAAATTTAAATGAAAATGGCAGAATTGAGTACAAAACACAATGGAAGGAAGAAGATATGGCGACAATTGAGGATATCAGAAAAACATATACTTATGTGAATGATCTAATTAAAAAAATAAATGGCGAAAAAAATAAAGTCACTTTTCATATTCCAGATGATAATGAATTTAAATATGCATTTATAAATACAATTCAAAAATTCGAGTTACCCGAAAATTATGTTATAAATCACAACGATTTATCCGAATTTTCTCGTTATTTTTATCCATATGTTGCTCTTGTCATTGAACCAAGAAAACGTCAAGCAAAGGTTCAAAAAGGTATCGAAAAAAGTAAATTTGGTACATACTTAAGATATAAACGTGTCAGTAAATACGAAAATCAACAACGATTAGAACAACGAATTATGTATTTTTTAAGAAATTATGAATACAACGATCAATCACTGGCAAATGAAATAAGTAAACAATTTAATATAACTGAAGATAGAGCAATGGAGGAAATAGAAAAAGTTAGACAAAGATATCCGAACATTAAATTATCACGTAAATTTTTAAAAAAACTAGAAAATATTCCCAAGTACAAACCCCCTGGTATTGGTATTGATGTACAAGGAAAACAAAGAGACAAATATAAAATTCGTATATCTGGTGCGCGTGACAAAGAACAATTAGATAGAATAATTCACTTCATGAATATATTAATTCATTTATACATCGAAACATATCTTTATAAGAGGCCAGAAAGACAAGAATTAAAACAAAAATTAAAAGAATTAACTAACATTGCAAAGAGAAGAAGTAAAGTTGATGAAATTGTATATTATAGTAAAGAGGTGAAAACAGTTAAACATATGACTCAAATGGATAAAAAACGTATTGGTTTTAAACCAGAAAAGGGACAAAATCAATGGACAAGATCGTGTCAAAACAGTGGTAATGATAAAAAAAGACGACCACAACAATTTAGTACAAGTAATATGGACGATATTATAAAGGCGGGCTATGCATTAAATAAAAAAACAGGGGCTTATGAAAGAAGAGTTGTAACTAAAATCAGTGGTAAAAAACAAGAAGTCACACTAAAAACAATTAAATTAAAAGAATTCGATGAAAACGGTAATTTAACTGGAAATGATATACATTATGCATGTGGTCCAGAAGAAAACGGAGATCATATGTTTGTTGGATTTTTAACAAGAAGTAGTAATCCTCATGGTTTTTGTATGCCATGTTGTTTCAAAAAAGATCCGGCCATATCCAAGAATAAGGAAAAAAGAGAGTTTTTTAAGAGGTGTTTAGGCCAATTAACAGAAAAAGATATGGAAACATCAACTGTGTCACAAAAAACTATAGGAGACAAATTATATATTTTACAGGATACAAATAAGATTCAGGAAGGTCGTTTTGGATTCTTACCTAAATATCTTGATTTTTATTTTAATGGAATGTTGGATAACACAAAGAAAATAAGACATCATTATTTAGTAAGAACTGATACTGGATATTTCTTCAAATACGGTTCAAGACAAGAAGATTTCCAATTTCTTAACGCCATTTGTAACTTACTCGATATGCAACTTGTTGAAATAAGGGATAAAATAATAAAAGCACTAGAAAATGATAAAAACGAATTGTTATTCATATCATTAAATAATGGTGACATCAAAACTCAATTTGAAACAAAAGAGAAATACATTGAATTCATTAGAAATAGTACATTCCTTGATTTCGATATAATGAATTCTGTCATAACTACGCCAGGAGTTTTATCTCCGAATGGATACAACCTTCTCGTCTTCCAAAAAAAAACGACTATTATTAAACGAACATTAGAAAAGGAGAAAATAAAAGAAGACTTCTTTTTATTGTGTCAAAATATCGAGGACGTATACAGCTTAACAGATCCGTCAAAAAATACAATATTTTTATTAAAAGAAAATAAAAATTATTATCCGATTGTTATGGTAAAGAAAGATAATGAACTAACTAAAAATATGACATTGTATAAAACATTTAAATGGACAGAAGATGAAAAAAATATTGTAAACCATATAAAAGATTTCTATCAACGTAATTGTAGTGGTACCTTTTTAGATGAAGTAATGCACAAAGGAGCAACAATTACAGCAAGAGAAACATATCATGTACTTGACTCATCGAATGACAAGAAATTTTCTCCTAAATTTCAAATTATCGATGTGAGAAATAGATGTACATATATAATTACACATGATAATTTGATAGTTCCGACAAGACCATCTGGTTCCATATATAATCTACAGATTATAAAATCATTTGATAAATATATTGATACATTTGAAAATACATTAAAAAAAATAGATCAATTGTACACCAAGTCTTCCAAAAAAATCCCTATAAAAGCGAAGGGTGTATATTTTGATGAGTACAAGGATAAAAAATATCATATTATTGCAATTATGACAAAATCGAAAGGTAATATTCCAGTGATACCAGAATTTGTGGATATTAAATTTTTAGAAGCCAATAAATTAGTAATTGAAAATAAACCACTGTATGATAAAATAGATAAAGATATTGCAAAAGGCAAAAATAATTTCAAGATCGACGACAGAATTAGAGAAATTAATTATGACAAATATTATAATGAAAGTTATGAATTATTTAGGTTGGAATTTAGTGATTTTATTAATAGATCAGAAAATGTTCAGTACAGAGCAAAATTAGAACAAGTTATCACAGACAATAAAATAGATAAAAATGATAAGGTAAATAGAATAAGATTATTTTTGTATAGACTAATCGATAAATCATTGTACGATAAATATAAACAACTGATAAGTGGTCAAATTACCGAAGAAGTATTTATGGAAAATCCAGATTTTGAAGAAACTCCTGAAAATAATGAAAATGAAAATCCACCCGAAGAAGAATATCAAGCTGGAGGCAAAATCGATAAATTTGTTCATATTATAAATAAAACACCCGATTTGACTGGATATCAAGTCGAAAATGATAGAGAAATTTGCGAAGCACATAAAACTAAAGAACAGTGTGGTAATTCACTTTATCACTGCCATTGGTCACATTCGGGTTGCTATTTATCCATGACGACAGATATGATTATAACATTCGTTAATAAAATAAGTGAAGAATTAGCCTCAAATGATCTTAAAGCACTAGAAATTATGAAAGTTGGAAATTACTTTGTATCTGATATTGTTGATTACAATAGATTTACAGAAAGACCAAACCAGAAAATTATTAGAAGTAGTAGTAATACAATTAAAAAGGTCCTACATGATTTATTCGGTAAAGAAAATGTGCCAAAGATTGGTAAACGTCGTGGTAATAAAGGAATTGATGTAAATTACCAACAAATGAATTCAGATAATCCATTAAAAGATATGAGAGATCATTACGTACAACATGTAATGGATAATAATTTATCCATATTTAGAGCATATGTCAACGGCTATCATTGGTCACGTCATCCATATTATGATGTTGATAGTAGAAATTTAGGATTCTACAGTCCCATACAAACAGACCTATCTAACTATTTCAGAAGTTTAGTCATCGATTGGTTACAAGATAAAAAATATAGAAAAATAATTGAATCGGATCTTGTAAAATATATGGACATTAAAAAATCATCAAAAGACTCCATAAACGATTTTTTAATCAAATTAGGAACAGATGTATATACATTAACAAATTGTATCGTTGAATTATATGTATTGAATAAAATACAAAGAATTCCTATTGTGGTAGTGGATGACAATAATATGGTTATTTATATATTTGATGATGGTCTTAAATACCATTTTAAGGATCAAAAGACGATGAGTAAAAAAGAAATAGAAGAATTTATAAAAAATAATAAATCCATACAAATAAGATTAAACTTTACTACTCAAAATACCGTGCCAGATGAAATCGATGTCATCTATAGTATTAATTAAAAATTAAAAATTGATTATTAATATATTAAATAATATTTCTTTCTATCTTTGTGTTTGTAAAAATATATTACTACGTTAATAATGTACGATATATTAATAACACATAGCATGTTAATAACACACGGTATAATATACCTTGTGTCATTCATTTTCTCCTACTATTTTGCATACAATGATATATATAAATTTATTAATTTAGTTATTTTGGGGTGGTCATTATTTGGGTTAACAAGTATTGGACATGAACTATATCACTTAAAAATCGATAAAAAAAATAGAATAACAAACTTTTTTGTGGATTTGGTCGGATTTTGTTGTTTAGATTTATGGGGGGTTTCAAAGGAGAATTGGATTGAAAGGCACAATAAATGGCATCATTACAATGTTAGGGAAGAAGGTGAAGATGAGCACTTAGTTAAGGGATCACAAATTACAAATTTTATTAATACAATTGTTGTATTAACAAAAACATATAGACTTTTAGAAATATCATTGAGGAATTTTCTTATTATATTTTTCCGTATATTTTTCTTTGGACAAATATCATTTTATGCATTACCCGTTGTATATAGTACCGTTATATTATGCACAATGTACTTGACTTTTATTGCACACTGTGCCCCTGTAATAATCAAAAATGAGTCACCAGAATTAAAACAAATACATCGTTCTGTGGATATATTTCCACATAATTCTATTATTATATTATTAACAGGAGCATTTAATATGCATACAGCTCACCATTTATCATCAAGCACAACAAGAGATGGATTATATAAAATTCATAATGAATATACAAAAAAATATCCATTGGAATACAGAGTGATTAAAACTCCGCGCCATTTATTAAACTTTTTTTTGAATAATTATGTAGAATTTAATTCTACTGAAGAGTGGAATAAAAAAATACTTGCTTAATTTTATCTATTTCTCAAATTTTCTCCTGCTTCAAACCATTTATGATAATTTTGAATGGTTGGTCTGTGTTCTTCCGGGACATTAGAATAGTATTCTTGTAGTTCTTGATCCATTTCCAAGAAGTGTTTTAAAAGAAATTCTTCCGTAGCATAATGTTTTTTATTGGAATCATTGATTTCGAGTTCATGAGATCTAACAAATTCACTTGATGGGTTTTGTGGAAGATCTTTGATTGTAGAAACTTTTTCTATAATGATGTAGACTTTGTTTCCGTATTGTTTTCTATATGCATCATAGAAAAGTGTCATTTTATATACATTCTTCAAACTATCTCCCATGTTATCAACCAGAGTCAAAAAACCTGTTGTTTTAGGATAGTGCATATATTGTAAACCGAGGTTATATTCATTACTTTTCTCCATTGTTCTTTTATATCCGGATTGCGTTTTACGAAGAACACCCTCAGGGAAAATCATAAACAGATGTGACTTATTAGAATCTTTAAACATCTTAATTCTTTTTTGAATCAATTTAATGTCTCTTCCTGATTTATCACGGGACATTGGCAATTGTCCCCACAAACTTGGCCCAATAAATAACCACCACTTCAATTGTTTCATAAAAAATGCAACAAATCGTGTGACAATTCCATAATGCATAGCGAATTGTAACCCAATAATTGTATCGGCATAACTGATGTGATTAGCAAAAATAATACTAGAATTTTTTTTAATATCATCCTCGAATTCTTTTTCAGAAATATTTTTAAATACGACGCATGGTTTATAAAAATATTTACCATAACATGCAATTGTAGCAAAAACCCATGGTGATAATAATTCATGCCACCATAAAAACCAATTATAATTATCAAATAATTTCATGTTGAAAAAATAATTCATACGCTGAAGACTCGGTACAATAAATATTCCAATAATTCCAAAAATTTTTGTAATCCAACTTATATCGTTTATTTCGATAGCAGCATTAAAATCAGGTTTTACTGTTTTCATTTTATGTAACGATAGTTATTATAAAATTTATGTTTACTTGCGTCTTTTTATTAAGAAATTATCATAAAATATTTAAATCAATTTTTTATGTTTTATAAATACTAAAAAAATATTTAAATAATCTAAATCCATATAAGGAATATTTTTTGAAAGGAGATGACGAACCAAATTAACTGTAGTGGAAGGGTAAATTTATACTTGAAAAAATAATCAAATATATAGATTTTTTCTCGTTTAATATTAATAATGAATCATCACGTTGGAACAAACACTGAAACAATCTTTAGAGAGCTTGTTAATAAACAAATAAGAAACATACCGACAAATAAGAAATTACAATTGAGTGATATTAAGCGTATATCGCATAAAATAAATAAATCCATATTTGATGAAAATGTTTGTTCTATTTGGACGGGGTACATTACAAATACAAACAATACAAGTAAAGGCATGTATGTGAACTTCTATTTTAGGAAGAAGAAAGTAGCACTACATCGTTTATTGTATTGTAATTTTGTGGGTGATTTAGGCGATGACGAATATTTAAAATATAATTGTGTGAATAAAGGAAAGTGTTGTAATATTCACCACATGAATAAATTCAAATATAACACTAATGAAGATGGTGATATTGATAGCATCAATATTGATGAAATTGATAACAGTGATAACAGTGATAACAGTGATAACAATGATAACATCAATAATGGTACCAATAATATTACTAACATTGGTAGTGACATCGTCAACGTCTATGCAAATATCTCTGAAGGAAATAGAAGTAATACATCCTCACAAACAATCTCGAAGGGAGATAGTACTAGTCCAAACAATTTGAAAAAACCAAAGAATAAAAAATTGGTCAAAAAATTTGCTGATAATGATGAAGATAGTAACGATACATTCACATTAACGTTTGATTGAAACAACTCAAAAATTTAAAAATATTGTTTATATTTATTATATGTATAAATATATATACATAATTTGTAATTTAATTAAACATGGAAAATCGTGGTTCTAATAATTCTGGTGGAGGTAATTATGATAAATATTTAGATATGCTAATGAAAAACTATCCGTTAATGAATGATAGTTCTGATGAAGAATTAGAATATAGATACAAAATAAAATCGAAATCTAATAAATCTAAATCGCAATCCGGAGGAAAAAGACACGCATATGAAAAATATGAATCCGATGAAGCGAATAAAATAGGAAACGGAGATGTACCATATGGCGGATTTCCTCCAATTTTTTTATGTAAATCTGGAACAAAAACATTGGAAGAAACGAGTGAAAGCAGAAAAGAACGTGAATATAGTAAACATAAAACTGCTGTGTCGATTAAAGATATCATGAAAAAAAGACGTGACATAACGCCATTTATTTCTGTTTAATTTAAATTTAAATAGGTTATAAATATATTAGTAAACCTAAAATATATTACAATAATATAAATGACTCAACCGAACAATAATCTAGTTCCGGACTCATTAGAGTACTACGATAAGAACACTGAAAAATACGATCCCTTATTTGAGAATGTTACATATATAAAATTCGTTGATGGAAAAACTGACATGGATTATAGTTATATATATTTTTACGATAAGAACAAAAAAGAAATACTCCATTCCAGATATGAAAATATTGGTATATACAACAATAAATCACATACATGGACATGGGCTTGGTCTGTTCCTAGATTTTTCAAAAATACTACACATATTGCCAGAAAAATAATTAATTATGGAATGGAATTAGGACCAGAATCAAGGTTTCTTAAAACAGAACTTATAACATCAAGATTCAGAATAACCAATTTTATACAATTAGATATGCATATAGCAATTGCATCATATTTATCAAAAAGACCGGTTGTTTATAAATATAGATCGTACATGAGTTTCAAAGCTGACGCTGACAGATTAGTTGATATCACGAATATATCAGAAAATGAAAAAGAAGATTATTCTATATATTATCTTTTCTTACTCGATTATGATACTTTTTCTATAAAATAATTAATGATATTGATTCCAGTACGACGGATTTTTTTTGAAAGTATATTTTTTATGACCTAATTCTGATATTTCTACTTCATCACCATCATACAATTCATGATTGCGATGTGATCTAACCTCTACCTTTATATGTCCTAATCCGCTTGGTACTAATGCATAATAATCATATCTGTTTCCATTTGGATATCTTTGTCTTCCTATGAGTTGTAATAGGCTCGTATTTGTATGTAAATTGTTTTTAATTTGTTCGGCCTCTCCAGCTTCTTCACCCATTATTTTAATATTTTTATTTTTGTCTTTATCGTGTAACAAATCTGTTTCCACTAAATTTCCAACATATGAGTAATCATCTGGGATCCCCTGTGTCGGAAAATTAAACAGTGGATTTACTAATGTAGGTCCGAAAAAATATCCAGGAGGTCTAGAAGTAGGTGCAACGAATGGATTAACGAGTGTCTCTGCATCATATTCTCGTACTAAATTTCTTAAATTTAATGGATATTCTCCTGGCATGGGAAAAGGGGTTGGTCTCGGCCCTGGTACTGGTACTGGGACTGGTACTGGTACTGGCATAGACCCTTGTATTGGTACAATCGGTAATGGATTTTCCGGATGAATACTATTAATTGAATGATTATTTAACGATTCGTGTTCCGGTGAATTTTCATATTCGTACCCATATCCATATTTTTGTTTTATTGCTTTAATTGAGGGGTCTGAATTATTGGATGTATCATATTTGTTTGAAAATGGAGAAGATAATTCAAATCTTGAATCTCTTTTGCAATTGCTACCATTCGCAATAATATTTTTCAAATTATTAATATACATTTGGTATAAATATATGATACAGAATGCCACTAATATTATAGTAACAATAAGTATTATAAAAAAAGTTTTATCAAAACATATTGTATCACTAAACATAGTTAATTAGTTTATATTCAGAGCTATATAGGCTATATAGTTGTGAGAGATAATATATTTAAAGTATAATGAATAAATGATAAATATAAATACTATTATGAAAATTGCTATCATTAAACCTAACTCAGTTCGTTACAACGAGACAGATTTGGTAAGAACTAATTTTACACAGGAAAAAACAGAGGATCTATTAGAAGACAATGTCGTTTACAAGACAGTTACAAACGATAACGAGTTCATGAAAATTCTCATCGATACTCTAACTGAGAATATACCAGAGGGTGATAATTTCCTCGCATTTCACACAGGAATTATAAGACATGTAGGTGATGAATTATATCAAATATGTCACGTATATGCCACACCGGAATTACATGATTACATTAAACAGATAGATCTCAAATTTAATGGAATATCAACATATCTTACAGATGCATTAACTCCAGTTTTTGGAAATGCTGTTGTGTTTAAAATAGATACATTGAATAATGAAAATAAACTAGACACTTTAACAGAATCGAATCTTATCGAAATATATAATAATAAATTTATTCATAAAGGAGTGATATTAAATGTAGACGAAACAATAGATGAAACTGTATTTGTATTTAATCCGGTTGATTGGATAAGTCCTCACGAAATACATAAATATAAATATATTGAGACTGAAGTATTAGACAAAGTATTGATGATATTTTACGATAATACAATACCGAAGAATGTTGAAACTAGTAATAAATTAGGATCACAATTGACATCTTCTCACGGAGTATACGGTAGATTAATACTGGGATTACATGATCAAGTTAAGGATTCAGACAATAATAGTTTTAAATATGCAGATTTATCAAAAGATGTGATGAAAGATATTATTAACATGGTGTGTATAAGAAAAGAAGAAAAAAAAATGAAAGAAATAGAAGACACTGATTTAACTGTTGTAAATGGAAAAAGAATATATAATAATTTTTATAAAATGTTAAAAAATAGATTGAATGCACAACAGATGACAAGTTCGAATTAAAAATTATTAACCCATTGCAATTTTTTTGATCGATTTATTTTATGAAGTTAATTATATAATTATTACATAATTGATGAATATAATAAATGATTCAGACAATTTAGAGGGCACTTCTATATCAGCAATAAAGAAACATCTTGATAATATTGGGTATCAGCCACAGAATTCAAATAATTCACATAACCCAAATAATCCAAATAATCCAAATAATCATATGCAACAAATGCAACAGATGCAACAAATGCAACAGATGCAACAGATGCAACAAATGCAACAGATGCAACAAATGCAACAGATGCAACAAATGCAACAAGAACCAACTCAGTATACAGATAATTTTAATGGAGAAGGTATTCCACCAAGTCATCCAATATACGGTAATACAAATAGGTCATCACAAATACAAGATGCAGATATGAATGCTATCCGGAAAAATAGAGTTCAACGGGCTTTAATCAAAAATAAAAATCTCAGAAATAAAAATATTAAAAATGATAGAAATATTAAAAATAAGAAGAAAAGTATTGTTCATCTTGTTAGTGATATAAATAAGTCACTAGAGAATTTTTCCCCATCTATTGGTATTAATAATTCAGATAATCGATCAGAAAATGAAGAAAATGAGCAAAATAGTGAAGATAATGATAACGATAACGTTTCAAATGATTCTGATGATCAGATTATTTCAAATGATTCGTATAACGGCAACGAAACTGATCAAAATGATACAAATAAAGAAAATCATGATGATTCAGAATATGCATTAACAAACTATTTTACAGAACCAGTAATAATATGTTTATTATATGTGTTGTTATCACAAAATATTGTGAGAACATTTATAGGTAAATATATAAAACAGGTAAACCCTCGAGCAGATGGAACAGTTTCACTCATAGGTCTTGTTATATACGGAATTTTATTGGCAGTACTTTACGTTATAGTTAAGAAAATACTAATTTAATAATTTCATAATAAAAATCAAATCGTTTAATATATTATTTTTTCCAAAATGTTTGTAGTCGATTATTATATTAATATAATTATAACCGTCAGACGATTTAATCATTTCTACTTTAATAAGGTTTAATTTATATGTTGTAATATGAATAGTTGCTTCAATGTTGTAATTTTTTTTAAGAGGGAATTCATCATTATCTATTTGTTTGGAATTTAGTACCGTAGTGATATAATCATTTTTTTTATCGACGTGATGTACGGTATTTTTTGTAACAAATGTTTTATTATTATTATTACTATTATTATTATTATTATTATTATTATTAATCTCTGTGTACATGGTTAAATCGTAGTGTGTAAAAATATTATATGAACAAAATGTAAATGGTAATTTTGATTTATGCAGTTTGTTACTTACAAGTTCCCATATTTTTTTGTCACAAGTATCAAAACTTTCAAAACCATCATATGATTTCGTTAATTTTGTTGACTTCCCGTAAAGGATTTTGATTTGTTTTCCGTCTATTGATTGATCAAATAATTGATCAATATGATTAATGTCAATATTCATATGTCTAATATTATCGCTATCAATAATAATATTATTTGTTGTTTATATAATTATTGATCAAATTTTTTCAATAAAGATCATCAAGACCATAGAAAATCAAGGAAATTAAAAAAATTGAATAATTAACAAACTAATGGTTAAAATATATAAATACATATAATATTCTTTAGTTTTACGATAATTATACAAACAAAACATAACGATGGAAGTTATGACACATACACCACTGATAAATTTTAATCATTTGACAGCATTTGGTCAATGTAAATTCGATGAAACTATTGGTGATAAAAAAGTATTCAATGGTATGGCGTTGACTAGTTTCGATCCAAAACAAAAATTCGAGGAAATATGTGTTAATATTTTAGATGGTAATCATCATGTGAGCAGAATTTTACTTGAACGTTTATTGTTTACACTACTTGATACACAAGATAAAAATGACACAAACAAATCTGTTGTTACAAACAGTTTGATAAATGTATTCAATACGGTCACAAACAAATATGCTGAATATATTCAACACACCGTATTGGAAGGTACTTTTTCAATCAACGATTTTTTGAATAGATATCAACAATTATTTGATAACACAAAATTATTGCGAAATGCTATTTCATATTACGATAGAAATATGAGATATGAAAATGGTAAATTTTCACTGATTGTACTAATGAAAAATATGTCTTTGTATAATAATGTGATTAACAGGACATATTTCATGTCTAAAACTCAAAATAATCAATATTTATACGAAATATTATGTAATTATTTGGCAGAAGACGAAAATATGAATCTGGACAACATCGTTGCAGTATTTAAAATCTATCAATTTTATAACAGACTCGGGAGCGTAAGCGCGATAAAAGAAGCTGATCGTGATAAATATTTCAACAAGGAATTAATTAAAAAATTTACAATTTCAACTGGTTCAGCCAAATTAATTAATACTATGTTAACTACCGTGAACGATATGATTAAAGGGTTATCAAAAGAAACAAATGAAGAGAAGATCCAAAATTTAACTAACCACCTTAGAGATTTGTTATTGATGGGTGTAAATATTGGTGATCGAGATTTGTTCCTTATGATGTATAAAAATATGATGACAGAGAGATTATTGACATATAGATCTGATCCACAGGTTGAACAACAGATTTTAAAAATTTTCTTCGATATGAGATATGAACCAGAATTGTATGCGAAAATGAGATATCAATTGTGGGATGCAATTATTAGCAGAAAACATGACGAGGTATTTCGCAACTTTTCCATTAAAAAAACAACTGATAAATTCAAAGACATAGATCTGACCAAATTGAGAAAAGATGCATGCAATTTCATGATTATGCGATCACATGCATGGGAAACAAAAGAATTTGATCAATACAATGTTCCAGATGTTGTAGCAGTATATATGGCGATATTCAATAGTTATTATTTGAGAGAATTTAGAGATCAAACTCTTACATTCTTACATAATCAAAGTACCGGTGTTTTGACTATGAAACTAGCGAATGACGTAGATTACAACATTCAAATGACACTACCTCAAATGTATGTATTACTGACGATTTGTAAGATGGAATCTGTAACACCAAAAGAAATTAGTGAAAAATTAAATATTCCATTGCCAAAATTGGGTCGCATCCTTAACAGTTTAATTGAAGTATCACTTGTTAAAAAAGAAAAGGGGGCAAACAACAATCCACAAGTACCGTTCAGTATTAATTGGAATTGTTCATTTGATGAAAAAGATATTGATATAATTAGTGTCTACAAGAAATTTATCAACCCACAAAGTAATCCTGTTAAATCTGTTCAAAATCAACCAAAAGATGAAATTAATGCAGTTATATTAAATGCAAAAATTATGATGTTAATGACAAAAGTTAAATCATTACCACTCGAATCATTGAAGACAGAAGTCAACAAAATAATGGAAAAAACAGTTCCAGAAGTTGTTTTGATGAATGAATTAACCAGACTCGTCGAAGCAAATCGTTTGGAATTCAATGCCGAAACTAACACTTATAAACACAAAGAAACAAACAGTACAGAATTAGACGATTCCGACTCAGAAGATGAAAATGAGCCGAAAACTGATGTTGATCAACCAGCTAATGTTCCTGTTGTCGGCGAACCAGCTAATGTTCCTGTTGTCGGCGAACCAGCTAATGTTCCTGTTGTTGTTCCCAATGAACAGATGCCACCATTTCCAGTCGTTTCTGCGGATGTTCCTGTCAGTGTTTCTGATTCTGTTCAAGTTGTTCAAGTTGTTCAAGTTGTTGATGTCGTAGATGAAGTACAATATGATGAAAAAATCGATGTGATTGATAAAATAGAATTTAAAATTATGGATAATGTCCCAGATGGTAAACCGGACGGAGTACTGGTGTCAGAATTGTATGGTGGTGCTGAACCAAAACGAGCTGGCATTATTGATCCAAAACTTGGGATTGCCAATCAATATGATCAACATGATCAATGTGAATCAAAAAGTGATGAATCAAAAAGTGACGAACATCAAGCAGAACTTTCTAGCATTGATGCTGATGATTATGAAGAAAGTGAACCAGAAGTTTCGGATGGATCAGATGTATCTATTATTGTGGAAAAAGTTCAGATTGTCAATACTTCTGTTTCCGAAGAATACATTGCACCAATTTTACCTGTCATGCAAGAAAGTGTTCCAGTTCAAGCCAATGAATTAAAACAACAAGAACAACAACCAATGAAAAAACATTCTAACCACAAAAGGGACAATAAAAAAGGAAGTAAGAAAAATAAGAAACACTATCATTAATTAATTTATTAATTTATTAATTTATTAATCCAATAATTTTTATCGACAATAATTAGAAAATTATCATTTATTTATTAAAAAAAATTGAATATTTAATGCGATATGCAGTTAAATATAAAATAAGACGATATATACATATAACAAGGAATCTGAATATATAATGATGACAGCCAAGGTTAATACCATTCAGGCGAATCAAATGAATTTGACGAATTTCGCGAATGATACGAATCCTCTTGAAAATGGATTACCAAATGTATGGGATGATAATTTAGCATTAAGAGTTGTTCCGTTTGGAAATACAAAAATAGTTTTGAAAGATGATGAATTACTTAATCCATTTTTCGTTGGATTGAATGAAATACAATTGAAAGATATTGATGACAAAGAATTATATTCAGTATACAAACGAGTCCTGGTTATGTGTATGAGAATTACATATGACAAAGAAGTTGAAGCAGAAAAAATATACAATCCAATTTTAACAAAACAAGAATTGAAATCTATGGGTAAATATTTAACATTGGTTCCATGTTCCAGGAAAATATTGAACAGTGATGCTCAGTATTCTCGAGTTGTTCGTGTTAAGAAACAGTTTTTGACCCATTTTAATAATGGGGATTTGCACATCGAAAACGAAGAGCTTATTCTCCCGATGTATGAACTGAAAGAGGATATGGCAAAACTACATGCAAGTTTATATGAATCTTCAAATACTGTTGGACAAATTTCAAATGCTGTGTCATTAAATTCTTACTACAATAGTGATTATCCACAAAGAACACAAAAACAATTGTCACAATTAATCATGTCAATTAAAGAATCAAATTACTGGTCCAATCCACATAATTGCAAGATTTCAATGACTGACCAATTCACTGAAAGATCTTTTCAATATAGAGAAATTAAAGATGCAAACATGAAACTTGCCATCAATGAACCGAAAGAAAGGGAGTTGAATAGTGTAATTAGCGAATTAGCTAAAAATAACAATAACAAAGATAAAGATAAAGAAGGATATCAAATTTCTTCTCAAGTGGGTCCAAGACAAGACAATTTTGTCGATCTTTCTAAAGTATTAAAAACTCAAAATAAAAGGACTTATTATGCAACAGTCGATAACGGAGATATGGTTATTACAAAAGATCAAGTAACTGAATTATTCAAGACCTTGAAAAATGAAAAAGATATGTTCGATGTGTTTAATACATTACTTGTTTCAAAAGAATATTGTCATCTTGTTCTTAACAATTATGATGTATTGGTAAAGATGGAACCTATTATTAATAAGTTTTTACCTCTTTACAAATATTTGATTGGTTATGCATGGGTTGCATTTTATATTGAGGAATGTTTGTTCAAAACGAAGACTACAAAAGATAGTAGGTACGTATTTGATATTCGCACAGCCAACAAGTTACCTACCTTTCCATACGCACAAGATGATATTTATCAGAATCCATATATCACATTTTTGGTAAATGAAAAGGCAGCTGATGTACAAAACAATTGTATGGCTACCGGTATGTATGAAGACATCACAGGTTCAAGGATCGATACATTGGAACGATTCATTTGGAAATTCAATTTGTTCACAAGCGGAGATCCAACGAAAAATATTTTTGATGGATTAGAATGGGGAAATAAATATGCTGTTAGTGGAAGTATGATTCCAGCATTTGTATCGGTGAAACCTCCTCTGTTTGATACGATTGTTAACAAGGGCGCTTCAGAAGTTGATCAATGGCTGCAATACTTTAATCATCAAAATCCAGATTCAGATATCGATTTCATGTGTAATGTAGAATCAGTATTTGATTTCATTGATAGTATTAACACAGTTAAACAAGTTGTCGAAAATAACCTCAGTAAAAATGGACAGAAAGTTGTTGTTGAAGTAGAACCTATTAAGACAACGAGTGTTATTGTGACTGCGACTTATTTGAGAGAAAAAATTGATGAAATCCGCGAAAAAACTGGAAATGAAAAATTAACTATTGAAGATATTTTATCAAGTATTAAATATGATGGTACCCTCGAATCAAACGAAATAAAAGAATATTTCCATAATTTGTATCATGAAAACAAAATGAAAACCAATCGAGTACATAGACAAACATATAAAAACAAAATTAATGGTATGTACGAAAACTATTTTAAACCAGTGTCAATCGACGATATCAAAGTATATATTGTTGATTATGAACTTAGCAAAGATGATATCGTTGAACGCGATTGTGAAACATGTACATACTACAATGATATACTCGATGCATCAAAACAGGTTACCGCTGATAAAAACATCATGGTGTTCAAAATTGCTGAAAATATTAAATTTAAACTTCGTTCAGACAAAATGTTGCATTGTATTGAAGCGTTCAGAGCCAAATCGAGAGATTTCTTCGCTGTTGTCGGACGTTTCCATCTGCCCTGCGTACGTGGTTATTATAATGGAGCTACTGTCTTTCTTGAACCATCTTGCATTACCGCAAACATGACTGGAATTAACATTGAATACAAATACTTTGCTGGTGTTCGCGATCCAATCGATATCTTAAATAAATACAGATTAAGAGGCTTTGGAACAATTATGAATTCCGCTGAAAAACAACATATGTTGTTCTACAATGCAAATATTGCCATGAATTGTAAGATGTTCAAACTTGATCCAAAAACAAAGGATAAAGAAAACAAAGAAAATATGAAAGCGTTGTTTGGATTCAAAGATGTCAACGAAGATGTTTATAAGACTGGACATTTTACAAATGGATTGCCACTTGATACATACAATAAACAAAACAAACAGCAACTTAAAACAATTAATGATCTTAAACGTTATTATGCGACCAAACATGGTTATGATATTGAAAAAACCGGTCTTAATATGTTTAGATTCCGAACAATTAATTCAGAAGGTGAAATTAATCCACTCGAGAAATGGATTATTGACGCATGCTGGGACTTGATGAACAAAACCCAATAAATATAAAACTAAATTAATTAAAATAAATTAATCAAATAATTTTTTTTCTTCAAGAAACTTTATTATTTGAATTAATTTAATATCATTAGATAATTCTGATAAGATATTTTTTTTATTTACACTATTGACACTATTGTCATTATTATTTTTAATAATTTGTTTATATAAAGGATAAAACATTTTTTTAACAAGATCTCTTCCAGACTCCGCAAACTTATCATATTCTATTCTGACTCTGTCTAAGTTTATTCCTCCAATAAATTCTGCCACATTTTTAACAGCGAGTTCTATTGCTGCGATGTATTTATCACTGTGTTCCATTTGAATCATTTCAATTTCATATGCTTCCATTCCATTTAATCTACCGAGACTATTTATCGAATCACTTGATAAATTCGATACCAACATATCTGAATATTCAGATAAATTTGATAAATCTGACGAGTCTGAATTCGATAAATCAGAAAACATATTGTTATTATTTTGATCCGAAATAACAACCATACGAGCTTGATTTATTTTTTTTGAATCGTCTTCATATACTTCAACCATTTTCTTCCCTAATTCATCAACAAATAACGTGACCGTTTTCATAATGTATTTTGGATCAAATAACCATGTTGGCAGTTTATCTTTTTTAGCTATTCCAACTTCGATAAGAAATTTACTAATCTTTTCAACCTTCGGTATATTTTTTTCCAATAATCTATAAAATAATCTATGTGGTTCCATTATTTCTGTAATCAAAAACTGTTCAAGATCTCTGTTTTTTTTTGCAAAATTTCCGATGAATGTTAAAAGGTCTTTAGATAAACCACCAGTATCAAAAGTTTCGGGAGTTGTTTCGAACAATCCATCTTTATGTGGATAAATTAATATATTCATATCCTTGATCATATACTTAACAACATCAAGATCAATCGGAACATTTTTTGTTTTATATGAATAAAAACATTTAGCAAACATAAATACATAATTTAGATTTCTCCTATTGATTTTAACTTTCATTGTTGTCAAAGGGAGCTCCAACCCCGATAAATCATCACTTTGCAATATGGCTATTTCGAACAGTGCTTGTTCGTCTAGTTGAATGGGTCTTCTGGCTTGGTACAATATAAAAGTTTTAGCTCTTGGGACTAAGCCTAATTTTCTTGCCATTTCATCAGTCTTGTCTCTAAATGTTTTATCAATTTCAACATCGTAGGTATATGAGGCAAAATCCCAATCTCTAATAAGATCAAGTTCTAAAAATCTATTAAAATATTTTTCGAAGTCAGTTGATTCTCCGTATCGATTATAAACCATTTTCAAAATCTTAAGACCTAGCACAGTCCCCCCTTTTATATAAATTGTTATATGTTCATTAAATAAATCCTCGATTAGTAATTGAAATTGTTTAGTTTCATATTTGAGTTTTGCTTCAATCAAATTACGATTAATATATTTGACCTCACAATCATTAATACAACTTTGTTGAGATTTATATTTACCATCTTCTTTTTCATTGCATATTTCTAAAAAAGGTTTAGTTGGATCACAATCGTATCTATTCCCTGCAGATTTTCCACCAATTGACATAATTATTTTGGTATCTCCATTTTCATTATCGGGTGGTTTAGGATACGAATTATTCAAATCCATATATTTCGTTTTATATTCCATATATTTTCTAAAATAGTAATTGTCAGAATCAGAATCGTTAGATTTATTATAAATACTGGACTCATCTGAATATATGGACTTATAATTATCAGCCATTATACTGTTATTATTGTATAATATAATTCTATATCATATAATAATATGATTTAATTGCATAAATAAATTAAAATAAATTAAAATAAATTAAAATAAATAAGACAATAAGACAATAAACAAACAAAATTTTAAACTTAATGCGAATTTGATGCAAACTTTATGCAAACTTTATGCCAACTTGATGCGAATTCATTACTCCAAATAATATCGGATTGAACCCAAACTTTATTTTTTAGGATATCATGATCCTAAATCCGAAAAGATTCCTCACGCATTGACTGTAGAAGGGTCGGGATGGGTTTCACCGACATTGTAACGACGATTACCCCATGCTGCACGATAGTTACAAAGTGTACAATAACACTTTCCATCAGAATTTGGGTTAGCCTTTTGTTTTTCTAATTCTGTGGGATCAAAGGGTTTAAACATACCACCGATCTTAGGCATTGGACGGTCAGCTGGCATCTTTTGGTTAGAGTTACCCATTTTATTAATTTATTGAAGGATGTAATTAAATTAGATAGTCAATTGTTTTTTCTTATAGAATTAACAATATATTTAATTAATCAATTTTATTATACATATTCACCCTTGCAATTTTTCCATCTCAAATTAGTTACATTATTATTATAATTATCACCATCTACATGATACACTTGATTATATTTATTGGAATCGGGATTTTCTATGAATTCTTGGGCTATAAGTCTATGAACATAATAAGTTTTTCTTTCTTTTTTATCATTTGTGAGTCCTATTTGATAATAGCCGCATCTACCATTTTGTTTTAAAACTAACTTGGTGCTTTTACGTCTAATTTTCCCATAAGTTGATATTTCGTAAATGTTTTCAAATTAAATACATATTTCCATTTGTATCCTAAAACTATGATGACCTTATTTTTACCTAAATAACACATCGATATATGATTATTGAACGGTCTATTAAACGATTTATATGCATCACTTATCGAATCGAATATTTTAATTACTTCATTTGTCTTTGGATCAATTTGTTTGACTTTGCGGCTGAAATATTAATAAACGTCGCGAGTTTGGGGCTTATTTGATGAATGTATTATAGCAGACGAGGCAAGTTATAACCAAACTCGTGGATTCATCGGCCCCTCTCATTTGCAACTCATTAACCTTACACTTACGTTCACCACACTTACGGCACCAATATGCATCACTGGTAGTAATAGTATTTTCTGTTTGTTGTCTGAATTTAATTTTGTTAACAATTGGTGCCCAACTTTCCGGATGAAGTTGATCTGGAGACATAAATGCTACAAGTTTGGGTGTTAATATATTTTGACTCAGTGCTTCGATAAATGTTTTGTTGTTCAAATATGAATTAATATCAAGATTCAATAGAATGTCTTCTAATCTGTCTCTATAAATTGCGGGGATCAATTGCTTTTCGATGTTGTTGAGAGTAGAGAAAACGAGAGAAAACTCAAAAATTCCCATTTCGATACCAATCGCTTTATTAATGTCATATATGAGTTCATCGATTTTTTTAATATTGACGGCTCTTTGAATTTGTGTTAATGTATATAAAATATCACTATCATTAATATCTTTACTATTTTCTGTGACAAATTCTTTTTTTAATTTATTTATAAGACTATTTCCATTCCCATTGAAATTTTTGATACATAAATCTATATCGTCATCACCATCTAAGTCATCATAATTTACATAATCGGGATTCATTTATTTTTTATGATTTGTGTTATCTAATATATTTAACTCTTTAACCTATTTGTTTTTCTATCAATTTTTTTGTAAAGAATAAATCGGTTAATATAAAAATTGATAATAAATCATCAACTAACAAAAACAATATATAAAAATAAAATATATTAACTCACATAGTAATATTATTTATCAATGTCATTTAATAAAAGGGACGACAAAAATTATTATATTTCACGCGAGGGTGTATCAACTAAAACGTTGAGAAATGATTATTATTTTTCAAAAAATAAAAGATACATGTCTGGAGGCGATAATAATAATCACAATAACAACAATAACAACAATAACAATAATAATACGAATTGCTCGAATGCTGAGTTTGAAGAAAGGGGTTTAGAATTATTTCTTAAAAACGCTGATAATATAACGAAAGAAGCCAATAAAATGAAAATGTCTCTCATTGAACCGTATGAACACGAAATATATGATATTTACGATATTGTATTTAAATTCATAAAAGAAAATAAAAGGAAGGTTTATGGAGGATTTGCTTTAAATTATTTATTGAAAGATAAAGATCCAACTGCTGCAATTTATGGTGATGAAGAAACACCTGATGTAGATTTTTATTCACCTGATCCACTAAGAGATTTAGTCAAATTATGTAACGCAATATATCAAAAAGGATACAAAGATGTTGTTGGAAGAGAAGCAATACACAAGGAAACATATACTTTGAGAGTAAAGGATCTTTCATTTTGCGACATTTCATATGTTCCGAGAAATATTTATAATAAGATGCCATTTAGAGAAATGAAAAATATATATGTAACCGGACCTGAATTTATGGTGATTGATTATTATAGGATTCTAACAGATATAATATTAACTAGTTTTCGCATAGAAAAAACTGTAAAACGGTTGCATTTATTACAGAAATATTATCCTGCACCTTGTATCAAACAACCGTTAATAATACCAAAACTTAATTTCAAATCTGAAGCAGAAGACAAGGCAAATTATGAAAAATCATTGTCGATGATACAAAAATTTGCAACAAATAACAAAGAAACAATTCTGATAGGACTTTATGCATACAACCAATTTTTACACGAATCAGGGATATTAAAAAATGTATCAAATGGGAATATATTTAAATATATCGATGTTCCGTATTATGAAATTATCGCGACAGATTATATAAAAAATTCTTTGGAAATGATTGACATTCTGAAAAAAGAATTTCCCAACCCAGATGATATACATACAATTGAATACTATCCATTTTTCCAATTCTGGGGACATTCAGTATGTATTTATTATAAAACAGCCCTTATTGCAAAAATCTATAACAATAATAAAAAATGTATTCCGTATCGTGTAGTTCCAGCATATACATTCAGTAATAAGATTAATACTGAAACAACTGACAATAAAATATATATTGCAAGTTTTTCAATGACAACATTGTACATATTAATAACGGTAATAAAAGCACGTGTAGATGATAATGAATACAGTAAAGATACTAAAACGATGTGTTATACGATGTTATCTCACATGAGAGAATGTAGAAAGTATTATTTTAACACAGCAAATAAGACATTATTGGATGATACAATTTTCAAAGAATATGTTATTCAGTGTTTGGGTAAACCAATAACACCACAATATGAAAAACAGTTACTGATCGAGAGTAGAAAACGACAAAATAAACGATATAAATTTAGTTATGATCCTTCTGAAAATATTAGAGAGGATTATAATTATGTGTTTGCAAACAGTTCCGGAAATCCAATTAATAATACTAGAAATCTTAAGTTACAAAAAGATGTTAACGTCACTGATAATGTAAGTAATACAGGAAGTGATTTTATAGATGAAGATCTTGAAGATGATGATCCGAATTCAACCACTTCATTAGTTTAGTATAATTTATTTATTTTAATTCATATATTATATAACTGTATGGATTTAAATCGTTATTATAATATAACGGAAGTTCCACCAAAATATTCAGGAACTGGTGCATTACTTATAGATCGCGTTTCATTTATTGATTCAAAAACACAAAAAAAAGTGGAAAGAGATGATTTGATTCTTGTTAGAGATAGACAAACAGGTTTATTTCGCGATTTTGGTGAAAAAATCTATGACTACAATAACAAAATGAAAATTAGTGGTATAACGGAAGCTATTTTACACAGGGAATCACAAGGTGTTTGTTCCAGACAAATAGATCAATCTGCACCATTTGTTGATATTCTTGTTAACGGAGATCGTTCAGACATAAATGATTATTACAGATCTTACATTATTAAAACTAGCGGAATAAAATGTAGCGATTTTTATAAAAATAAAGAAGAAAATTATAAAAATTTAGCTTCCGATTGGAATAAAATAACTGAAATGATAAGATTTCCATTGGATGTAAACAAACAAAATATTATTTCCAGTGAAAAATATCTCATAAGCGACACGGGACAAAAATTACGTATTTCTCCCAGATTATTAAGAATATTAAATAGAATTCCACATTTGTTACCTAAAACTAACGTTTCCGACCGATAAAAAATAATTTATTTTGTTCCATATTAATATACATTGGATATAGAACCAATTATTTATGAAAATAATTATAGAACATAAATCAAATCCAACATGGCCTCCGATGATGAATCGGATAATATGTATAAAAAAATATAGTGATGACAAAATATTCATTGGAAGAGTTATAAAATATATATGGAATAATACAGCAATTATCGTTTCACTGATAAATCATACATATTATATTGAGCCAGCAATTCGTGATGAACAGTTACTAAATGGTAATTTTCCGGAAAAAGGAAATTTTATAGTTTTACCCCTATTCGGATGGATCTATTTATCTGATCATCTTGTCGGACGCATCGAAATCCTACAAAAAATTACAACCATTGACGGTCTCATAGAGGCACATATTAACATCAGTAATTCAAACAATGTTAGTAATCCTGCTGATATTGATATCGAAGAAATTGAAAACGATCGAACAGAAATTGAGGGTCCAATAAGTCAAAAAGATCTCAGAATAGGAACAATATACGAAAAAATAACAAAACAAATAGATGTCCAACATCAAAATAAAAATGATGACTGTAATATTGATGATGAATTCAAAGATACATCATTACTTGATAATAAAGGTGCCATTAATTTAAATAATCTTTTCACAGAAAGTGAAGCATTTCCTTTAGTATTAAACGAGGATTTTGTTGCACCGGAGTCGTCAATAATGGATAAATTAATGGAAAAAATAAATGAACCAAAAAATATTCCCATCGAAGAACAACGAATTATTACAAATAAAACAATTTCTATAAGAAATCTTATCACAACAAAAGAAGATGAAATAAATGAGGGAAATAAAATTATTAAGTGGATTTTAGATACAATGATGATAAAAGAAATTGCTGTATTTAGCGATCTCAAAGTATCCATCCATAACGGATATGTGCATATTGCAAGAAAAGGGATCTCCACAAATGATACAATTAAACCAACTAATGTGCCAGATTTACATTTTTTTAAATGGCAATACGGTATTCCGATAGATTACGATACATTAAAATATGTATTGTTTCAAAATAAAATACAACGCAATATTTCGAGAGATGTAAATGAACAACGTGAGGCCGAACGTATTTTATCACAAGAATACTTGATTTGTATGCAACCAGAACCACGGTATCAATTATGGTGCCTAAAAAGACTTATTATGTGTTGGTATGCTGATGTTGATCTACAAAATAATATACGAAAAATAAAAATATTAATAAATCAATACAGATCACAGGATAATAATTTTAATAAAAAATATGGCATTTTACCATCAATAATAATATATCCACGCTACGGGAAGGTTAGTGCCCGATTAGTATTAATGAAATTAGGAACATATTTTTTATATTATAATAATATTGCCTGGAAATGTAGTAAACCAACATATTTCATTGGATTGAATGATTTATTGTGGTATACAAATGGAGCATTAGATTTAAAAATATATTTCAGAAAGGTTAAAAAAGATTTTAAGGATGTCGAAAGTAATCAATTTGTGGAAAAATATTCGTTGATAAGAGGTGCAGAAAAAATACTATTTGAACCTCGAAAAATAACATAAAAATAAATAAAATTGAATAATATAATGATTTTAGCTGATGGTATCAGATATATTTATAATTATTTATGAAAAAGTGTAACGTAATTATATGAACTTACCCTTGATATTTGTTGGAACTCTTGGAGTTATCGTAGTTACATCAGTTACATCACTAATATACACAAAATATAAATTATATAAATTATATAAAAATATTTCATATGAACAATTAAATGAAGTATTTAAATCACGAAAGGAGTTTAGTAGTGTCCAGATGGATTATATTAAAGATAATTACAAAAGTCTATTTATAACATCATATAGTGAAGATAATCTAGAATTCGCTAGATGGTTATACAATTTTTGCTTGTCCGATAAAAAAAATAATTTAAACATCGATTTGAATATTAGTGGGTATATACATGATGCATTTACACATTCTTGTAAAAAAGGAAATAAAAAAATGGCTGAATGGTTATATACCCTAAGTAATAATAAGGGAAATAATAAAATAGATATATATGCAAACAATAACACAATATTTAAATTAGCATGTTATAATGGTCATACTGATATTGCTGAATGGTTATACAATATTTCCAAAAAAGATAAAAAAAAAATAGATATCAATATGAATAATGATGAAATATTTATAACGACTTGTAGTTGTGGTCATAAGAATGTCGCTGAATTATTATATAAACTCAGTAAAATAGATAGAAATATTAAAATAAAAACTGGAATATTATCTCAAGCGTTTGTAAAAAGCTGTATGAATGGTCATATCTTGGTAGCCAAATATTTATACTATATTTCTAAGATGGATGGAAACAAAAAAATAAATATAAATTTTGACAATAATCATTTGTTCATACAGAGTTGTAAAAATAGTAAAGAACTTGTTGAATGGTTATATGAAACAAGTAAAGTAGATAAAAATACAAAAATAATCATAAATGCTAGTGATAATTATGCATTTTTTCAGAGTTGTGAACACGGTAAAATAGAAATAGCAGAATATTTATATAATCTATCAAAACGTGATGGACACAAAAAAATAAATATTAATTATTTTAACAATTCCTATTTTAAAAAAACTTGCCAAAGTGGTCGAAAAGATGTTGCGCAATGGTTATATAATCAAAGTAAAAAAGATGGAAATGTACCGATAAATATGAATGTCATTGATGAGACATTTATGAAATGTTGCAAATCTTTTAATGCGGAGATGGCAAAATGGTTATATGATGTCGCAAAGAATGATTTGAAAATAGAAATAGATGTAACTATGGATAATGATTGTGCATTATTATTAGCTTGTGGGAATAATCACATTGAAATGGCAGAATTATTGTGTTCTCTTAATAAAAACTATTCATACACAAAAAATAATTACGGTAATATAATTCCCAAAATAAGAAATTTACGAAATGATTTAAAAGAACTTTATGATAAATTTTTTTCTGATAACACATTTAGATTTAAACTTGATGAATTTTACAAAAATGCAGAAACATACACAACAAATGACAAAATATGTCCAATATGTCTTTCGGAAGATGAAATTTATCAAATCAAACTACATTGTAATCATACTGTATGTTCCACCTGTTTTACATACGGATATAACAATAATAAATGTCACTATAAATGCAATGGATACATAAAATCAAATTCCATAAAACTTATTAAAGTTGAATAATTAAGTAATTTAATTTATATAAATTCATATATATAATTAATATATTTATGGAATGTAACACAAATGTTTTAATCTCCACGTTTAATACCAAGAAAAAATTCGATAAAAATCAAAAACAATATATTAAAAATAATTATATTACAATTTTTAATAAATTATGTTGTGGAGGACATTTTGAATTTTTAATATGGCTAGTAAATTTTTTGGACGCAAATGACATCGATATACACATCAATAAAAGTCATAATACGACATTTATCAAATGTTGTAGGTATGGATATATCGATATTGCAGAGTTTTTATATAATCTCAGCAAAGAAAATGGAAATACAAAAATTAATGTCAATGACAATTACGATGAAGCATTTAGATTAAGTTGTGAATACGGCCATATGAAAACAACAGAATTTTTATATAAATTATCTAAAATAGATGGACACAACAAAATAAATCTTTCGACATGTGGTAATTACTCATTCAGAAAAAGTTGTGAAAATGGTCACAAAAATATTGCTGAATATTTATATAATCTCTCAAATACGGATGATAATACGATAATTAATATTAATACGTATAACAACTATGCATTTAAAAAGAGTTGCGAAAATGGTCACGTAGAAACTTCTATATGGCTATATAATTTAAGCCAAAAGGATAATAATATTAAAATAAATATAACTGCCGAATACGATAATATTTTTGTGACCTGTTGTCATAAAAATTATAGAGAAATGGCAGTATGGTTATACAATATTTCAGAGGATGGATATAAATTCAAAATTGATAATAATTTATTCAAACAATGTTGTGAAAAAAAATGTAAAAATATCGTTGAATGGTTTTGTATTATGAATCCAAAATATTCTTTTACAATGAAAAATAACTACATCACATACAAAATAAGAGATACTAAAGAAACGATAAAACATATATGTAAAAAGAGTTTATATAAAAGAAAATTTGGATTGTATAAAATGTTTAGAAAGGCTGATAAATGTAAAATGCATAATACAATATGTCCGATATGTTTATCTGAAAAGAAATTATATCAGATAAAATTACCTTGTTCCCACACATTATGTGCTTCCTGTTTTGCACAAGCTGATGAAGATTATACCAAGTGTCATTATAGATGTGATAAACCGATAGATTATGATAATATAAAACTAATCAAAGTGATTCACCAACCAAATAAAAATACTAAGAAAAAACCGTAATTTATTTATTCTTAAATTCATAAATTGAAAATTGAAGTTTTACTGAAAAACCGTAATTTATTTATTCTTAAATTCATAAATTGAAAATTGAAGTTTTACTGAAAAACCGTAATTTATTTATTCTTAAATTCATAAATTAAAAATTGAATTTTACATTTAATATTATCACTCATATTAAAAATGTTAATATAAGCAATAATCTTGTTCAAACAATTATAATGGAAGTAATAAATGGAGGCCTCACTGATATATTATCACCAATCGCGGAGTTCATCGATGATAATATATGTGACAAGAGGATGAAGGCACAATTATCGAGATTAAATAATGGAGATAATGAAAAATTACTATCAATACTATGCGGACAAAAATCGGTTACCGCGTCATTTCCATATTATTCGCTATACAAATATAATATTACAACAAATAAATTTTCTCATCACCTCGATGTTACGGATGATTCGGGAGACCAACATTCCATAACGGTGCAGTACGATCACAACCATTTCATACTACATATTTTATCCATTGAATCATTCATGTTTTATTTGTCTGATTCATCAGAAATAAATGATACATCACGATACATATTTTTGAATGTTTCATTGTCTTCGGAAAATAGGGAAGCAGGGCACAGGACATGTTTAATAATTGATAAACAACGAGCAGAGTCGTATTTGTATGATCCTAATGGTGAAACAACATTTTTTAATAATATATTTGCGGAGGAAGCGACAAAATGTGGAGTTGAATACACAAATGATTTATATTTTGATGGTCATACCGCAATAAATAAATTATTTGAAGGATATTTTGGTGATTTAAAAGAAAGATTAGGAACAACACTTAAATTCGTTCCATCAAATATATGGAATCCGAATAGATATGTATTAAACCCATCATTTTCATCAAATGTATTAATCGGATCTGGTCATTGTGTAATAACGACAATTATGTTAATTCATATTTTACATTTAACACAAGAAAATCTATCAACAATATTCAAAGAATTAGGTAAATTATCAAAAGACCTATTGATATACACAATCAATGGATACAGTTGTAGTATACATAATTTGATGAAAGATACATTCGATAAATATATGGAAAATACAAATTATAGAAAACATATTGAAAAAGATATGATCACAGATTATTTATAAATCATTTAAATAAATACAACAATGAATAAATATAATTTTTTTATTAAAATAATGCAAGGAGAAAATTTACTGAAGGTATCAAATCTACCACAATTAATTACAAAAAATGATAACTATGAAAATTATGCTGTTGAACATTTTAAGTTACAATTTAACGAAATGGGTGAAATTCAAATACCAAAGTTATATGATGAAATAAAATTGGATGCAATAACCATGACGCAATATAATGATCATATACACATTGATGCAATATGTTTTTATTGGGGTGATCATTTAGTATTAAAGATAGACACATATTTTTTAAAACAGGTATGTCCAGAGAGCATTTATTATGATGAAAAACAAAATTTAATGGTTTACAAATTGAGACTAGATTTATTTGGCATTGAAACTATTTATAATGCATATAATACTTTAAAAATAAAATTAAATGGATACTTTGATTCTAAAAATTCAATCAATTTATATTGTAAATACTACTATTATGAGACTGAAAAAAGAATAAAATTATTATCATCAACGTTCGACACGCTCACATTTGAATTAACTAAACATTCAACTAATTTAAAAAAAATACCTATCCATGCAAACAATCCAACAAATGGTTTTTTTATTGAAACAAATGTTAATGCGCAAATAAATAAAATAGTACTTCTATTCAATGGCTATGTTAGATGCGAAATGGATAAATATCAAATAGAGAATTACTTAGATAAATACAATAATTTAATTTATTTAAATATTTCTGACGAAAAAAATATCTGGATTAAAAAACCAAGTGGTGTAGCAAATTTATCAAAAATAAATACAGTTGAAGTTGAAATAGAAACCGATGACAATAACTTTGAGTACTTGAATGTATATTTATTGACATATAATGTATTACGTTTTGCAGATGGTATGTATGGATTAGTGTATTTAAACAACGAAAATAAATCATATGAAACAAACAAAATAGACAAAATTAATCAAAATAATCAAAATAATCAAAATAATCAAAATGATAAAAATAATCAAAATGATAAAAATGATCAAATTGATCAAATGATTAATGAAATTAATTATATGGAAATGACAATAGAAATTTGATTAATTATTTGTTGAATTATCAAATAAAATTGATTTATTTATTCACACCAAGAGTCATTAATTTTTAAAATTATTTAAATATTAATATTATGGTATATATTTATAAATCAATAAAAAATAACACAACAACTGATAATATTGTAACTAATGGAATTATTTGACGAATACAAAAAAATCAGATCAAAATTTGAGGGAGGTTTTACGGTAGTAGTATATGGTTTGAAGTGTGATGAACTAATCGATAAAATTAATCATAGAATTAATTTGATAAATACCATTAATGATCGTGTTAAGAAAAACTATTTATTGTCAAGAATGGTTAATTTTCATGATCACATAAGTGCGCGGTATGATGCCAATAATAGTGTTTGGGGTATTTTTCTTATCCATGATACTGTAGACTATTTTGCAATAAATAATGAATGGAAAAAATCTATAGAAGCATTTGATGTAGATAATTATATATTTAAATTTAATGAATATTTTGATGTAGACTATTTAGTGGATTTACTAACAAATACTAATTTTTATGATGTCGTGCATGTTGGACAAAGTAAATTTGTTCATTATTATTGCACAAAATCTAAAAGAAAAAATATTCATACCGGTGAAAGTAATTACAACGAATTAAATACATATTTAACTAAATATAATCAAGAACAAAAACTCTTAAATGATAATAATTGTTATACTATATTGGCCAGGAAGATACCACATACTTTACTACACGGAAATAGTCATATCTTAAAAAATTTTATTGAGTCTGATAGTTTGGGAGTTTATTCGAAAAATTCGTTGAATCAAGAAGAAATTACTGAATATTTTGAGAAAAAAGAAAATATATTTACGATGAAAGACTTGGAGAACTGGATTAATAATTTATTAAATCCAAATATGGGACATAGAATATTATTCGGCAAAGATATCACAAAAGGAATAACGAACACAATGATAAAACAAATATATTGTACACCAGAAATGGAAAAAAAAATACGAGAAAAAATACCGATAGACCTACAAAAGTTTGAGATAAGTGTGGTTAAAACCTATGGCAATGATATGGGAAAGAGATTGAGAGATGAATTCAGTGGTATTATAGGTATCACGTATTTTTAATTAATTTTTTTTTATTACTTATTTTATTATTTAAATAAAAAAATTGAAATTTATAAAATATATATATCTCAATGAATTTTAGATTATAATTCACTTGAATTTACGAATTATTTTTAATTCACAAATGATGCACAATTTATTCAAAATTCTAGGAATAAAAAACAATGTTGATGATTCAACAAAATCTTCACAACACACACAGGAACCTCCTCCATCATATGATAACATTGATAGAATTAAGGGTGAGACTGATTTAAATACAAATACAAATGAAAAATCACAAGATTCTGATGACATACCAGTGAGCAGTGGATTAAACAACCAATTTTTACACAGCATAATGGAAGAAAATAAAACTAAATTGTACCAAGATATTCGACATCTTTTGATTGAAACTATCAAAAATATTATGAAAAAGGGCATAAGTCGAATCACCATATCTGTTGACAAAGGAAATCACACATCTATTATAACATCGTATTTTAATGGCATTTCTGGCGCTCCAACCAACTTGGTACTCAAGGAAGCATATATTACTGTGTGTCTAATAGAAAAAAATCACGATCTTGTATCCTACATAAGAGGAAGAATTAAAACAGATTCGTTGTTCAGTCTGTTTTATAGTAGATCTGATATTCCTTTTTCACATTACCATCATAATTTATGCGTTATTCCTAAAAATGCTCCAAAAAATAAGACTACATCGAATCCACTGGGTTCAAATATTAGAATTAACAACATATATCATCAAGCTGAAATTGTCGAAATTATGAATGATTTTTCTCAGATGAACGATAGTGATAAACATAAGTACGGTTATTTTAGAAATTACTCATATAATTTTCAAAATGGTGATGATATTAACGACGCTAATGATGCATATGACATTGGTAAAACATATCCAGACAATTTATTTGAGGTGAATGGATTGTATAGTTTTGTACTTTCTAAAAGAGAAAATAATATAGAAAAAAATTATGGTATTTCGAATATACAAAGAGGTGATCTTTTTATATTCAGATATAAAGTAGTTAAACAAGCGAACAAACAAGTGTATGATATTTATAATGACGTATGCAAAAAGGTTTTCACAAAGGATATCATTGATTCAATAACTGGTAATATTTTAACAAAAGTTCACAATAGCGAAACAAGACATGAAATTAGTATAAATTGTGCCGAATTTTTCGTAGACTACCTCATTGCTAATAAGGTATTTAATGATTTAAGAATATTTGTTGATGAATCGTGTAATAATGTGATAAGTTTCTCGTGGAATTAACTAATAATTATATTTTCTGATTGTGATTCCGATTCACTAAATACATTAAGAGGAAGACCAAAATTACTATTGGTGTTAATACTACTGATTGTACTACCAGATGTGACAAAACTACCATTAATATTGTTATTTTCGACAACAGATAAATTGTGAATCATTTGTTGTATTTTTTTACATTGTTGTAAATCTGCTGAACATTTTTCACATTGATTAATATTTTTTTCGCGATTGTTGAGCGTATTTTCTTTATTATTCAACATATTGATTCGTTCTTGTTGAAATGTCGCCTGATATTGTTTCTCCATAACATAAAGCACGCTCATTATAGTTAGCGCAATAATCAAAACGACTATAAATATAATTATTCCAATAGATAAATCTGCCATTTATATAATTTATATTAGATATAATTATCAGTCCTCATATTTAACCATGGTACTTATTTCATTTTGAGCGACAATAACATTGAAAAATACATTATTCGTTAAATATTTTTTAATAACTTCTTGTAAATCTAAATCTCGCAAAGATAAAAATATTTTTTCGCGAGCAATATTTTGATTATCATCGGTGAATGTATTAAACATTTTAGTAATATCTCTATCATCAAAGTCCTTGCATAAATTTTGTAGTATTTTCGAGAACCATATTTCATATTTAAATAATTCACTTATACTAAATATATGGATTGATCGGTATGTATTTTTAATCTGACTTAAAATTGTTTTATCACATGTTCCAAATAAAAGATATTGTTTACTTTTATATATTTTTTGTTCGTAATTAATTGTAATATTGTATTCGATTACCACAAAGGCCGCTAACGGTTTTCCATTTTTATTAAAAAATTCGATACTTAACCTTTCAAGATTAAATAATTGAGATGGTGGGAAACTGACAGTATTATACACTGCCATCCAAATATTATTATTTGATCCAGCATTTTTATCGACATACAAAATAAATGAATTGTCTGATGTATATGTATTTGTTGCATAAATGTGGTTTGTTTGCAATTCCTTTACTCTTAAAATAATATATTTGTATGTATCATTTAATGTGCACATACAGTCACAGCAACAACATACATCACATTTTGAATCATCTAAGGATTTTTTTGAGATTTTTTTTTCAAAAGTCGAATCAATATTTGTTATAATGAAAGAGTCATCAGATTTTTTTATCGTTACGTTTTGATTAATAATCAATTTCATAATATTTTGTTTTGACAGTATAACTCTATCTATTTTAACTGCTCTCACATTTTTGAATCCACGTGAAATAACAGGACCAGGAGTTTCATCAAAAATTTTTTCTTCTATTCTAACACTCCCGTCACCATTATTATAAGGACCAATATGTTTTACTCGTCTCTCAACACTTTTACCCAATGCTTTAAATGATACAACATATCGATACGGATCTGGATAAACATCAAGTTTTCTGTCATCACTATCAATATTAATATGATATTCAATATTATATTCGTTCAATAAATTGTTATTGAGATTATTTTGTAATGTATTATTTGGGTTAGCATACTGTGGTTGTTCTATCAAGGGACCATTCGGTTGACTAAAAGCATTATTATAATTATATTGATATCCAAATGCATTACTATTATTCCCCGTGTTGCCATTATTTACATTATTACCGTTACTAAAATAGCCATGGTGACTCGTATTATAATTTCCACTTGTCTTATAAGATAATGGTTTGTATTTATCATAATTATTTATGTCCATTCAAGATAAATATATAATTGTATAGTTGTATAATTATATAATTCAAAAAAAAAAATGGATTTTATACCATCTTTAGTGAATATATTAAATCATTTAATATATTCAAATAGTTGGCGTTCAATTATCTAATATAAAATACTTTAATAATAATATAGAGATATTCAATATATTGTTTGTCTAAGTAAACTTAATGGATAAATATTTTTTTTCTAGAGAAAATGTTGACAAAGTTTCTAAGAATTTAAAAAAATATATACCGGTAAATGAATCGCCAAAATCACAAAAAGCCTATAAAAATTTCTTGGCTACACAAATGAAAGAAATTTATGAGGAATATGGTGATAGAAGACCAAAAAACACTCCTGTACCGGTGTTTATTAATAAATTAAATAAAGAATCAATGAAGGCATGTATTCAAATTTATGAAGATAGTGAACGAAAAAAGAAAAAGGTAAATACACAAATGGACAGAGATCAAGAACTACATGGAGATAGAAGAACAGGAATTATGAAAAGACCGTCAAGTTCTGTAAGTAAAAATACTAGAACTCCGCCAGGCGGGGATGATGGATTAGCAGGAATAGATAGTAATTTCGGTGCTGGAGGTAGTTCGTATAGTGCATTTGCTCCAATTGCGGGAGGAGCTGGTGAATATATAACAGCGACCGGAGAAATGGGAAGTAAAATGTTTTTTGGGAATCTTAATCAGTATATTGGTGGTGATAAAAAGAGTTCCGGTGAAGAATTAGAGAGACGAATGTTGGAAAGATCAAACGAATATGATCCTCGTCCGAATTCCATGGGAGGTGGTGGTGGAATGGATCCTATGGGAGGTAGAGGAATGGATTCTATGGGAGGTAGAGGAATGGATCCTATGGGGGGTAGAGGAATGGATCCTATGGGAGGTAGAGGAATGAATGGAGGTGGTTTTGATGGTTTCGATGATTTCAATAATTACGGAAATAATAATTTCAACGGCGGTGGCGGCGGTGGTAATTTCAATCCGAATATGGGTTATGGATATACACCGGGAAATGGTGGTAATGCACCGACAATAAATTTTTCATTAGATGGTGGCGATAGTCGCATGAGCGCAGAAGAAATGGAATTAGTAAAAAAAATGAAAAGTAATCCTGACGGGTCCTTTATGGGCGGCATGGGTGGTATGGGCGGCATGGGCGGCATGGGCGGCATGGGCGGCATGGGCGGCATGGGCGCTATGGGCTATGATAATAATAACAATAATAATTATAGTGAACCTTTTGGAAATACAAATATGGGAAATATGATGGGTAATAATGAATTATATGGAAATAATTTCAACACTTCTAATAATAATAATAATAATAATAACTTCAATAATTTTAATAATTTTAATGGCGCAAATGGAAATAATAGTAAAACGAACGGTGACGATTTTAATTCACGACTGAATCGTTTAAATAATGATAGAGGAGATATAAATATACCGAGAGGTAACTTTGATCCGTCAATGTCTCCCAAACAAATGAATAATTCTCAAAGTAATAATTATCAAAATTTTCATCAGGGTGGTAGGGGGGGCAATAATTCCAAAACTGGAAACAACTTAAATAATTTAAATAAAATGAATAATTCCGACATGAAAGATAAGATAGATTCTATTAAAGAAGAAATCGCAAAAACATATGGCTTAAATTTTGAAAAAATTCAAAAATTAACATCAACTGAATTAAATGATATTATTAAAAAAGTTAAACAAGGTGATACCTCAATTAATAAATACATGAAATCAAATAAATTGAGTAAATCGAGTAAATCGAGTAAATCTGGTAAATCGAATAAATCGAATAAATCGAATAAATCGAATAAATCAAATAATTTGAATAAATCGAATCAATCTAAATATACTGAATCACGTAAATCACATAAATCTAAATATGATTTGGATAATTCAGATGATTCCGACGATTCTGATGATTCAGATGATTCAGATGATTCAGATGATTCAGATAATTCAAATAATTCAGATAATTCAGATAATTCAGATAATTCAGATAATTCAGATAATTCAGATAATTCAGATAATTCAGATAACTCAGATAATTCAGATAATTCAGATAACTCAGATGATTCAGATTCTGAACATAACTATTCCGAACGCAATAAACAAAATAAGAAAAAACCCGTACTCAAATCGGACAAATCAATTAAATCAAATAAAATGGACAAATCTGACAAATTAATTAAATCTAATAAAATAGACAAATTGGACAAATCAATTAAATTGAATAAATTAGATAAATCAGAATCTGATAAATCTAAGAAATCTAATAATAATGAAAAAACTGAAAAAAAAGAACAAGTACTAGAGATAATTAATAAATTGAAGACGCAGACTGAGAAAAAAGAAGAGAAAATGAATAAAAATATAATGAGTGATATCAAAATAAATATTAAATCTGATAAAAAAATATTAAAAATGTAAAGGTGAACAATAAAAATACGAATGAATCAGATTTAACATCATACAGTTCTGAAAATGAGTCCGAGAACGATTCAATTTCTGAATCAAATATTAAGAAGACACAAACAAAAATACAAAATAAAGTTCAACATAAAGTTCAACATAAAAAGTCAAACACAGATGGTGGTAAAATAAAAGAAAATAAACCATTTATTAGATCTCAACCCAAAGAGAGAGAAAATGCATATATAGAAACTGAAGAATCGGCAGAATCAGAACCTGAATCTATTGACACGGATGTAGATGAAAATAAATCTATTAATGATAAACAAAGAAATCAAGGACAAGTGAAAATAAGAAAACAACTACTAACAATAGATTCAGAAATATTTAGTGAACCTGAGTATTTTAGTGACTATATGATCGAGTTACAGCAGATATATAATAATATTGTATCGTTGGAAATAACTGATATTAATTTACCACATCCTTTAATTAAAATAGAAGAAAAACATAATGAATTTAAATTTAAATTTATCGAGATGGAAAATGAAACAAAAAATTCTGACAATGATCCTGAATGTTTTGAACTACCACCTGGTAATTATACAATGCGCGAAATAATAGATGCTATACAGTCTGGATTCGATGAATTAGA
>Ga0206834_1003_pt1 | contig 124070 bp, 100 predicted proteins | sample Alteio_BWOrgCont_30_FD_152854 | JGI IMG/M metagenome (GOLD analysis project Ga0206834, IMG submission 152854) | Enriched cells from forest soil in Barre Woods Harvard Forest LTER site, Petersham, Massachusetts, United States -... | ecosystem: Environmental > Terrestrial > Soil > Temperate forest...
GGTATCATATCCTAAGTCACTTTCTACAACACCTTCGCAACTTCTCCATCCGTCTCTTTCGATTTGTGGTTTATTTTGATCGAGAAATTTTCCTGGTTCTTGATGATTTTTATTGTATTCTTCTTCATATTTATTTTCTAAGTTAAGTTCATAAATATTCCTAATTTGTTCTAATTCTTTATATTTATCTGCCAATGCTGCCTCTATGTTACCCATAAGTGCATTGCTGTAATTATCAACATTAGGATTAAATCTATTAGTATTTACCTTTCCGAATGCGTTATTTTTTTTAATTTCACTTGCACGAATTGTTTCCCTTGCACTTTCTAATGGACTAGATGAACTAGGTGAAACAGGTTGATTCAATTGATTAGTCAAATTCATCTGGTTAGCATTATATGTTGACGGATTCGCTGGATATGACGAAAGTTTTTTTGATTGGGTTTGTTGAATGGATGGAACAGTTTGACTAGATGAATATTGTTCCGGTTTTGATGCATACGGAGCAGAAACACCAGATGGACCTCCAATAGAAGCAGCATTTACATAAGGATTTAGATACGGATTAGGAAGATTGCCACCATACAAATTATTTGGATTTTTGTTTACTATTATATCTGTTGATGAAACTCCTCGCGTAGGATCTTCCAACTTTATGGCTGATAAATTAATAGCTCCTCCTGTTATTCCTGATTCTAAATCAGAAAAAACATTATCCATATGTTCCTTTATTTCCCCAGTTTTTTTTTCCGATTTGTCGATTGAACAAATAGAACTACACATATTTATTTTATCATTTTGTGTCATATTATTTTCGGTATATGAATATACACCGCATAGATTTTCAAATAATATATATATTAACATAATTATAGCGGTTATCATTAATATATCGACATTAGTTAATTTAGCTCCAATATTTCCATTAGTCAATTCGGGTAAGAATTTAAATATCAGGAATATTGCTAATATTTGTGCAGTATATTGTAATATTTTATATATTAAATTATTCCCCATAGAGTTATATATTTATATACAGAAATTAATTTGTTTTTGATTTTTAAATTATCTCTTCCAATGATGTTTACGGTAATAATATGATTATTTATTTTGTATAATTTATTGATTTTGTGCTGATAACACCATTTGTAATATTCTTACACCAGCAATAAATAGTATAATTGATATCGTCACGACTAAAGAAAATATATATTTTGGGGAATTGGGTGGAATATACTGTTCTATATAATCATGTGACCATTCCATGTTTAGTAAATCAGTATAAACTGTGAGTCCTAAAACTCCCGATATGGCAACAATAAATGAGTTTTTAACCAAATCAGACATACTCACCATCGAATTACACCTGAGTGTATTCAGTGCCTGTAACACAAAATAGAAACAAAATAGTGATACAAATATTGAAAATTTCTGGAATATGTAATCATCTTTTGTCATATCGGGAAGTTTCAATATTATTAATGCATAGACGAATACGAATAAAAATAATACTTCTGTGAATATATTCATATAATTTAAATAGTTATATTTTTAGTAATATAACTATTATAACGATAAAAATTATTTCAATGTATTATTATACATCTTAACAACAATACTCATTTTATGTAATTTTGCCTATACTGGTGTCGATTTCTGTTCCTTTTGGTCTATCAGTCACTGTTACAATTTTAAGAGTAAATGAGTGATCTATATCATTAAAATCAAACAAGTTTCCATTTGGTGTTAAAAATGTAAACTCGAGTCTATATAGTTCAGGTATTGGCTCTAAATAAATTCGTGGAGAATTTGAGAATGTATTAAACAATATTTTACTTTTATTATTTGTATATCTACCCTTTTCAGTTTCTCCATTATATTCAGGCAATAATATTTTACCGTATACGTTATTAATATTACGACCAACATCTATATCATCATATTGTGTTAGTTGGGGACATTGAATTAATAAATATGTATCACCAAATAATGATAATGCATTATTTTCAAATGATTTTGGTGTTCCATTACTATCCAAATCGAGTTCCTCAAAATACGGTTCATAGTTTGTTATAATTGTTGCATAAACAGTCACAGATGTAACCATCCCAACATCTCGAAATCCTAATAATTGTCCTATACAATTTGATCTGTCCATTATGAGTCTAAATATATTTGGCACAAAAATAGTTACATTGTTACCTCCTCTTGTATCTTGTCGTATATCTGTTAAATTAATATTTGATAAAGATATAATATAATTATTTTGGTCAATTACAGTCGTAACAACGTGTGTACCATTTAAAGTTTCTGGTGGTATTCCCATCGTATTTATAGCACCTTTTATTATAATTGATGTCCCAACATCAATATTATGATTTATTTGTCTGATTTGAACTTGAATATTTGCAGGATCTGAAAGTGATGGAGTAAGGGGAATAGATGGTATAGTGTTTATAAAAGGTTTCTGAAGTTTAGCTTCTTTGTAACTGCTGGCAGTGAACTGACTCGTCGATTGATCAATAACTATTTTAATAACATTTTTGTTCGTGTATTGCGTGCCAATACTTGTATAATTTACTCTCGGAGTAGCAAAAATTAATTTTTCTAAATTTTCAGCCACACTAATTGGATCATAATTTCCTGGTGTCAATGTCACAGAATATTCATGTCCTCCGTCGTCTTGATTTTCCCAATAAAATACATTATTTGTAGGATTAACGACTTGTTGTGTATTAGGAAATTCAGAGTCAACTATTCCGACGTATATGACATTTGTATATGTTTTACCCAGATTCAAAATGTAATGGTTCGGTTGAGTGAAACCATTAATTACATCTAGTACTTTCGCGACATATATTTCATTCCCACCAAAAGGTAAAAAACTTCCCATTCTGTGATTTATTGTGACGTAATAAACATCTCTTTCGACATTAACAATAGTTAGGAATCCCTGTACATGAAAAAGATTCAATGGAAATTCAGCATTTATCAAATTTATTGGAACCCCTGCTGCATATCGATATTGTATTTCAACATTATATGAAGTTAAGAATATATATTGCGGCTGTGTGGGAATCCCTGTATCGAATGTTGTAACCAATTTTATGTATATAACATTAGGATCAAATATTGGATTTGAAGGTGTTGTTAAATATATTTGTTGGAATGCATTAAGTGTGTTAATTGGAATATTTCCGATATAAGGATGATTTGCAGCGGATCCCCTAAATCCAAATATTCTAATGAATAAATCGTCCGAATCAGCACTCGTCCATGGAAACCCGTTGAATGTTCCGTTATAAATAGCCGGATCGATCCTTGAAATACCGGGAAATACTATTTTCATATAATCATCTCCTGTTGTAAAAATGAAGGGTGTAATACCTGCATCATTTTTTGTACGCAAAGTGAGGATCGATGGCAACAAACCTGATAATGTAATATTGTCACCTATTTGAAATCTATGTCCAGGGTGAGTAATTTTTAATTGGGTTGTTAGGGTTATTTCATCAGTTGAAAATTCCATGAGTGATAATGGATTACCAACAAGTTGATTAGGTTCGTCAGTTATTGTTGTGGGCAATGTATTTCTTAATGAACTATCAATATTAAGATAATAAACATTATATCTTACAAAATTTTTACGTTCAATTAATCCGTTCTTATATAGATAGTCGGTGTATGGATCATATCTATTTCTGTTTTCCTCCATCATTTCTGCGGTATTTTCATCCGTACCCTTTGCATTTCCGCTACCTCCATAACCACCAGAGTCAAAATTGGGATTTGTATATACATCTAATCCATAAGGTGAAATATACATATCATCATAAGGTGGAATATAAGAAACAGGAACTCGTTTGTTTGATTTTTCTATTATTTTTTTTTGTTCCTCGATATATTTGGAAGAATTATCTGTATAATCATTATTTCCTCCAACATGTGACATGTTGTAATTGGAATATTTGAACAATAATGGATTTCGTTTTGAATTTTCCTTTATAGACATTTATTACTGTTTTTGTATATTATCATTTAATATGTCTAATTGTTTTATATAGTTTACTAAAATATAGATTATTTTTCTAATAATAATATAAAAAATTGATAAATTTAAAGTTAATCACATAAAGAGATCAAATAAATAAGCTCAAATTATACTTTTTAAAATCAAATGCCCGCAAAAATAGTTCCAAAGCAGAGTACGAAAACTGTTGAACAAAATACACAAATAGTAGGAGACATACAAATGGACGCAAAAACCATTGAAGAAATATATAAAAAAAAAACACATCATGAACATATTTTGACTATGCCGGATACATATATTGGGAGTGTAAGTTCTGATTTGAAAGAAATGCATGTATTTGACGAACTAGCTACATATATTATAAAGCAAGATATAACATTTACACCAGGTTTATATAAAATTTTTGACGAACTACTTGTGAATATTCGTGATCACAAAGTTAGAGATCCAACTTGTAAAAACATGGAAGTTACATTAGATAAAGAACTAGGAATTTTGACTTTATGGAATGATGGTAATGGTGTTCCAGTTGAAATTCACAAAGAAGAAAAATTATATGTTCCTGAACTAATTTTTGGACATCTTTTAACATCTTCAAATTATGAAGTAAAGGGTAAAACAGTCGGTGGTAAAAATGGTTATGGTGCAAAATTAGCAAATATTTATTCCACTGAATTCATAGTCGAAACTCTCGATACTAAAGCAAAAAAACACTACATCCAAACTTTCACAAACAATATGTATAAAATAAATCCTCCGATAATACGTAATGCTAAACCGGGTGAAAAACCTTTTACTAAGATAACATGCAAACCAGACTTTTCTCGATTCGGTGTCACAGGATTTACTGATGATATTATTTCATTAATCAAAAAACGTGTATATGATATAGCTGCTTGTTCAATCGGTACTACAACAAAATTCAATGGGCAAGTTATAAGATTTGATTCATTTGATCAATACATTAAAATGTTTTATACCAATGACATGCCATCTGATCTCATTTATCAGGAATTTAGTGAAAGATGGAAAGTTGGTGTGGTATTCAATAAATTTTCTGGTTTTTCACAAGTCAGTTATGTCAACGGTATATGTACATACAAAGGTGGTAATCATGTATCTCATGTTGTTGATCAAATTTGCTTACTATTAGCCAATTACATCAAAGAAAAGCACAAAATTAGTTACATCAAACCAGCATATATTAGAGAAAATATAAATGTTTTCATTGATTGTATAATTGAAGATCCTGGATTTGATTCACAAACAAAAGAAAATTTAATAACAAAAATGTCCGAATTCGGATCAAAATGTGAAATTACCCCTGATTTTATTAAAAAGTTAATCAAAACGGGTATAGTGGATGAAATAGTAAATCTAGCTCAATTCAAAGAAAAAGGTGAATTGGCAAAAACAGATTTTAAAAAAACTTTTAATGTCAAACAAATCCCAAAACTTGATGACGCAGAATGGGCGGGAAAACCAAGAAAATCACATTTATGTAAACTCATCCTCACAGAAGGTGACTCAGCCAAAGTGTTTGCCATTTCGGGTCTGAGTATTGTAGGAAGAGAACGTTTTGGTGTTTTTCCATTGCGTGGTAAGTTCTTAAATGTTAGAGAGGCGTCTGTATCTCAGTTAATGAAGAACGCGGAATTTATTCATTTGAAACATATTCTCGGACTAAAACAAAATAAAAAATATACTGATTTCTCTAAATTACGTTATGGTGGTATTATTATATTAACAGATCAAGATGTTGATGGATCACATATTAAAGGTCTCATAATGAATATGTTCGATTATTTTTGGCCATCATTATTAAAATTGGGTTTCGTTGAATGTATGACAACCCCTATTGTGAAAGGGTTCAAGAAATCCGACACAAAAAAACAGAATCCTATTAATTTTTATACAATAAGTGAATATAAAAAATGGATAGACGAAGATTTGAAAGGTGACACATCCAAATGGACAATTAAATATTACAAAGGATTAGGTACTTCTACTGAAAAAGAGGCAAAAGAAGTATTTAATGATTTTGAAAATAGACTCGTAAAATATGTATGGGAAAGTTCTAATGATGATAATAATAAAAATAACGACTTACTAAAACCCATAGAGGATGATAATTATGACGATTTAGATAATTTAGAAAATTTAGATAATTCAGATAACTTAGATAATCAAGAAATGGATTGTGATGATGATGATGAGTTGTCAAATTTTGAAGAAGAAGATATGCAAGAAAATATGGAAGAAGAAATTGAAGATGATAAAAGTGAATCACGTAAAGCACTTCTACTTGCATTCGAAAGGACGAAGGAACGTATTGCAGGTCGAAAAGATTGGTTGTTTGATTACGACATAGATGATATCCTCGATATAACGCAAAAAACAGTCCCAATTAGTATCTATGTTAATAAAGAACTTAAACATTTTTCAGCATATAGTAACTGCAGATCTATTCCATCAATTCAAGATGGTCTTAAACCATCACAAAGGAAGATTTTATATGCTTGTTTTAAACGTAAATTAGAAAATAATGAAATAAAAGTTTCACAATTAAGTGGTTATGTTTCAGAACATACCGAATATCACCATGGTGAAGATAGTCTTGTCGGTACAATCATTGGAATGGCACAAAATTATGTTGGATCAAACAATATTAATTTCCTTTTGCCAAATGGTAACTTCGGTACTAGACGTTTAGGGGGCAAAGATTCATCAGCATCTCGTTATATTTTCACACAACTCAACAAATTGACTCCTTATATCTTCAGAAGAGAGGATGAACCATTATATACATATATTGATGAAGATGGTACATTTGTTGAACCTGAATATTATTTACCAATTTTTCCAACTCTTTTGGCTAATGGTTGTGGAGGTATTGGAACCGGTTTTAGTACAACAATTCATCCGTTTAACCCAAAAGATATTATAAACAATTTGATAGTTCAAATGGATGACGATGAAGGACGCGATGTTATTGATCTTGTTCCATGGTTCAGAGGATTTAAAGGAAAAGTTACTATAGATAATAATGGTAAGGTTTACGTATCGGGTAATTATGAAATCATTGATGACAAAACAGTCAAAGTTACTGAATTACCAATAGATATGTGGAGCGATACATACAAAGAATATTTAAACACTGTAACTGTTACAAAAGATTTAACAAACAAACAATTTATAGAAACGACACCAATTAATAATAGTGGAAACAATCATGTTGAATTCATCATAACATTTTATGGAAATAAATTACAAGAAATGATCAAAGATAATACATTGGAAAAGAAATTGAAATTAACATCCAGTCTATCAATGAATAATATGTACTTATTTAACACGAGTGGAAAAATAACTAAATATAGCAATGTTGATGATATAATTTACGAATTTTATCATGCACGTCTTGCACTATATATAAAACGTAAAGAATACCATACTCGCATTTTAGAAAATGAATTAAACATTTTGAAAGAAAAAAAGAGGTTCATCGAACATGTCGTCAGTACTCCTCCAAAAATAGTTGTCGCAAAAAGAACAAAAGCTGCCATTACAAATGATTTGATTAAGTATAAATTCAAAGAATTATCTTATAAGATAAGCCTCAATGTAAATAATTTAGATCAAAATTCAGACGATGATACAACGAAAGTTTCGTATGAATATCTTACAAATATGAGTTTATTTTCACTTACAGAAGAAAAAATTGCTGAATTAACAAATGAATGTGAAAAAAAACAAAAGGAATATGACATTTATGTGAATAAAACAGCTCAACAATTGTGGAAAGAAGAACTTAATGAATTCTTAGTCAACTATGAAATATATCTCGATGAATTGGCAGACCTCGAAGATCAAGAAAAAGGAATAAAAAAAACTAAAACTAAATCAAACAAGGGAGGAAAACAAAACAAAATAACTTCTGGAAAGGTGACTAAAACAGTTACAGTTCCAAATAAACAAAATAAATCAAAGGTGTCAAAGACCCAAATCAGTAAATAATAAATAATAAAAATTATTTTGGCATGATATATATTCTATTTTTTTCGAATGCATCAATATATTTTTTTATATAAAAATTTCCATTAGCGAAATCTTTTCTTCTTGGTATAATTTCACTGACTTGTGTTTTTGGACAACATATATTTGAATATGCGTCATAAATTCCTCCTGAGTTTCCGATTGCATTAGATGAATTAGTGGAATTAGACTCTCCGGCTTTATATTTTAAATAAAACGGATTCCATTCGACACCGATACATCTTCTGTCTGCCTCACATAATTTCAAACATGATATTTCACTTATATCTGTCGTACATTTTTGGGGATAAAGATATTGGCCTAAAAATTCATCATGTGATTTTTCAAATACGGCATATTTACCTAAATTTGTATTGTTTAAAATAGTGCTTACTTTTTCTGTTGGCCATTCGAAGTTATCGTTAATATCATAATTCGGAACATCAATTTTTTCTATATCATCGAAATCTCCCACTATCTGTCTTTTTGTCGGAGCAATAAGTTGTAGTGTATACCTGCCTTGTTCACTATCTGAACACATGTACAGTGCATTTCTTCTCATTAAATTGGGAGAAAGAAGATCACTTTCATCAAGTATTGGTTGTGATTTATTACATCTATAATCGCTCGTATTATATTCGTCACCAAAGATAGAATCAACGGGTTTACCTAATATAGCTTGTTTCGATAAAAAACAAACACCTTCATCCGAATAAGCGAAACCTCTACAACCAATTACAGATGTACATAGATCACCACATTTTTCTTTAGAAATGCTTGGTATTCTAGCATCAAATCCCTCTATTATTTTGGTTTCTCGAGAAGAAATATTTGTATTATCATTAAAGTAACATACAAAAAATGTTATTAATATTATTATTGTTAATATTATCCATAATATATTTATTGGTGATAAAAGTTGATTTTCCATTATGTTAATATATATACAGTGATAATTTATACTATATCAATAGATATTATTAAATTTTAATAAAAATCTTACATTGACCCATTTCAACAATGGATAATTTTAATATAAAAACCGTTTTTTCTTTGGACGGTGATTATGATGATATAATATTGAGTGATCCTGATTTATTGAACGCTTTTATTATAGAAAAAATAGGACAATTTCCTGATTTTGATATACAAAAACAAGTACAAGATATAATAAATTACTTCAATGATTGTTTTCTTTGTATATTGTCTTTAGATGGATCACAAACAGAATTATTTAATATACTATATAATCAATTTAATAGATATCTCACGACATTGAAAAATATCAATTCTTATAATACTTACGATTCATACATAATTTTGGCTGTCAATGATGAAAATAGTACATTTATTGATTCTTATGTAAAATATTTTACTGAAAAAAATATGACGAACTGTACGGATGATAGTGATGCATATATATGGTTTTGTTGTTCTATGTATAATGGCATTAATAGATTTTGCGATAGTGATAAGAAACAATTATTATTAAAGATATTAGAAATTAAATCTATAATAACCACTATTATCAATCATTTTCAATGCACATTTATACACGGAAATAAAAATGACGTACAAATAACAGGAGCAAATGATGAAAAGAACGGATTTTTTTCATTGTTAATTCCTTCATTTAGTCTAGATATATTGGATATTATTATGAAAGATGAAAGTATACTAGAAAAATTTATTGACAAAATTAATAGTTCACTACATTTAAATATTTCCTATTCATATTCTCAACTAAGTTTTATTGAACTCAATTCATGTGCTTCTCCTACATTTATTAATATGTTGATGAAAATAATGTTGTATATCTACTCCAAAACGATATCAAAATCTGGTTCAAATGTAATTGACAATTGCATGGATAATTCCCCAAGGAAAAATACTTTTGTCCTAACTGAAAATGATAATTTAGATACCAAAATAGTGACAACACTATTGTTTTCAATAAAATTAGGTTACAATCCGTTGAGAAGATTAAAAGATTATTACAAGAAAGAACTCGATATACTGAAAGAAGACTTAGATTATTATAAAACACTTAAATCTAAGGAACGATCTCGTTCCTACTTGAGAGCAAAAACATTATATGAAACGACTGAGAATAAATATAATATTATATCGTTGCTGTATACAGAAACAGAAGTTATATCTGAAATAAGTGAATTTATATTCAAATTGATGAACCATTGTACGAAAGTTGGAGTATTGTATTCTGATGATTTTGCATTTGATCTTGTTGATAAGTTTCGTACCGATCTTGTGAACGGTTCCTTTCAAATAACAGAAGATATTATAACTTTCATGATTAATATTTTGAGTAATAAGATAATTTCAAACAAACACGTCAAGTTCTCTCTTTGTTTTGTTATAATTAAATACACTGAGGATAACGGTTATTCTAAAATCAATTCTTATGGTGATAAAATAATTTACGATTTACATAGTTCGATCATGAAATTTGTGTCTGATGTGAATTATTTTGAATTGGTCACTGCCCCGACTTCATATGTTTTCCACGAATCACTTGTTAGTTTTATTAATTATTATTGCGAAAAAATAAATCAAATAAAAAATATTGAAAATATTGAAAATATTGATGAGAATGATCGAGCAAAAATAATTTTTTTGACAGAAGGAGCTTTTCATAAAATTATTTCTAACGCAAATGATTTTGTTTCCGATATCATAAAGAACTGTAAATACGTTACTGAAGAATTGAAAAAATCGGATAATAATTTGTTCAATATGTTTAATGAAAATTATCGTATATCAACAATAAGGGAGCAGTTAAAACCACTGTTTATGGAATCTATCAGAGCGTGTATGGTTTCAATTCAATCATTATATATATTTGCTAAATGTAATATGATTAATGTAACCGATTTTACACCAGACTTAGTGATGCCGATATCGTCATTTGTTAGTTCTCTCTTAACTACTTTATCTGATGGGAAAAGTCCGTTATATGAAATATTTTATCTGAATATGGAAACTCTTGATTTGTTAAAAGAATTGTTTAATTTGATTAATTGTTGTTGCGAAAATAAACATTTCAAAGAAAGTCTCAAATATTCAATTAATATTCTCCAGGAAATGTTACCCCGTGTTAAGGTTAATGAAATATTAAAACAAGAACTATCGACCAATATTGAGGAAATAAAATTATTTAATATGAATGAAGACGAAGAAATTCCTCACGAATTTTTAGACCCTCTATTGTGTACAGAAATTATTAATCCTGTCATGATTCCAGACATTAATGATATTTATGATAAATCGAGCATATTGATCCATTTACACGAGGAAAAAACAAATCCACTCACGAGAAAACCTTTGACAATCGAAGAATTCAACTTATACCAACAAAATGAAGACGTCAAACAAAAAATTAAAGAATTTAATGAAAGATATAAATTATTCAAAAATTTAAAATGAAATATAGAAACAAACACAAATTTTTTTTATTTTTATTTTTCTATTTTCTATTTTTTATTTATATATGATTTTTATATAATATGAACAATAATTGTCCAACTTTTAACAAAGAACGCAAAGGACGTGCGAAAGATTTGGTTAATGGTCCTATTTCTATAAGAGAAGTACACGGTGATCGATTAAAATATGTTAGTCAAAAATCTCTAAATAATTTTATTGCAACGATATATAATAATTTTATTGAATTGGTTAATTATCCTCAATTAAAACATACACCTGAAGAACTATACAGATTGTTAACATCGCCTAATATGATTATGTTTACCATTTCTAAAGGGACATTAATGATTGGCTATGTTGTTGGAGAATTGATGAAGTTAGACGATGGTAGATTTGTTTTGTTTATTTCTTATATATACATCGGCGCTAGATATAGAAGAAATGGTTTAGGTACTATTCTTCTTAATAAAATGATCGAGTACGCTAATTTTAAAAGTATGGATGCAGTAACGTTGGTATGTGACACCGAGGATCATAATGTTATGGATTTCTATTTTATGAAAGGATTTATGTATGATCAATATTTAAGACGGTATGATAAATACGATGTATTAACTCTTAATTTATAAGTGTTTGGTGAAAAAGTTTGATTTAATAATATTTTATGTATCGAATATTTCAATTAATACCTTGATATCTTAATAATTAATATTTATATAAACACAAAACAAGTATGATAATTGTTTTGAGCTCATTAACTCCTATCAACAACGACATAAATAGTATTGATTTATGTGATGTAGAAAAAATGGTTACTAATCCAGAAAATCTCGACGAAACCTTGGTAAAGGAAAACGAACAATTCGGTTTCATTATAAAAAAAAATCCAATGAGTGGTATGCTAAAACGAGTTTTGGCAAATGGAGAATTGTCTGGTTATTATTATAATAATCCTGAGATTAAAAAAGGATATTATATTTTGTATTTTAAAGACTATGATGGATCGAGTTATTCATATAATAATGATGAAAGTTATTTAAATCCATCCCAATATGTATCTTCTCGTGCAGTTTTAGCAATTATCAATGAAGTTTTACCGTTAACACAACACGACACCAATGTTGATAAAGATAATACAAATATTAATACGTTTCATATTATGAATGTACTTGTAAATCATTTTGGTTCAATTAGAAAATTAATTAGGCTATTTCCGGAAAGTGAAACTAAAATTAACTTCGTATCTGTAAAAAATAATGATGGTAGTGACTTAGAAGGTTTTTATAAACTCACAATTACAACAAAACGAAGTTTCAACTACTTAATTAATCTTGTTTTTGTTTTAATGACCATAATAACGTCATTAAAATACAACAACTATAATGTTTCAGATTCGTTAGCAGAAAAATTAGTAAAATGTACTCATAATATTGATGCACCTTATTTTGTTAGATATATTATTTCTAGTAGAATATTATCAAAAAAGGATTTCATTAGAAACAAATCACTATTAGAAAAATCATCAAATAACAAAATATATTTACATCATGGCAATACTGCCGATCAAAGGAGATCATACATTGAAAATTTATTCTTTTGTAATAAAAATGAACAAAAGAATCATCCCGTAAAAATATATGATATTATCGATATTGGATGCGGTGAAGGATTTTATGCTGTACCATTTAGTCAAAAACTTGAGAATAACACTTATATAGCTTTCGATATCGACAAAAATGAATTAATAAAATTAAGTAAAAAGATACAAGAAAAGAACATAAAAAATGTTATCATCCATGACAATGAAAATGATTTATTCGATTTTATTAATAACGGCAATAAATTTAATGTCATTATTACTGAAGTTATTGAGCACATGGGAGAAATGGAGTCGTACGATTTTATTGTTAGAACATTTAATACATTACAAAATAAATTCAACAAAATAATAATAACAACACCAAACTATGAATTTAATCAACATTATATGATGGAAACACAATTTAGACATCCAGATCATAAAATGGAAATGACACATGAACAGTTCGTAAATTTCATTGATGGATGTCTAAAAAAATTCGACATGAATAATTATGAACTAGAATATGTCAATATTGGTGATTCAGTTGATAATATTTCATGTACCCAAGGAGTTATTATTAAAAATAAATATTGAAAAATTTTTTGTTTATTATTGATTGATAAATAAATGAATAATACCTAATTATTATATGGATATTCAAATTAAATTACATACACTCATTGTCGGTGTTGGTCCAAAACAATGCGGTAAAACGTTCTTTTTTAAACAAAAATTTTTACCAATAATAACAAATAAATTAACAGAAAATAATAAATTATTTCACCCTAACATAAAATTTATATCGTCTGAAGAAATAAGAAGATGGTTATTAAATGATACAGAAAATACATATCATAAGGATTCAGAAATAATGAATAATGTTAGTGAATCATGTTTTAATATATTAAGTGTCCACGTTGATGAATCATTACGGACTGGTGCGCACTTTGTTGTTGTTGATACAACAGGAATGAATGATAATTTTAGAAATGATATGAAAAATATTGCGGTAAAACATAATTATAATATTTTATATTTCGTATTTGATTACAAAAATAGATCTGACTATTATGAGAATACGACAGACAAGTTCAATATGTCAAAAAATATTGATCGTTTCAAAAAAATGCTTAATGAATTTGATAAAAGTAATTCTATCAAAATAAAATATTTACTTAAACATGGTGTAAATCCAAATATTTTAATAACAGATTTTGATATATACTTGACTAAATTTTTACCAAGTAAAAACCAATTTATGGTACTCGTTCATCCTACTAAACATAATATCGACACAATAATAAATAAATTCAAACATAAAACAAATTGTGATATCATTTTAATATCGGATGAATTTAATATCAACAACGTGAATCAAATAAATCTATTGGAAGAATTCATCAATAAAAATCAAGCTAGTATTCATTTTCTGAATAAGGAAAACGATATATGCATATACAATCCTAAAGAAAATGATGATGGAATACCGATAACAGTTTCATACATAAATTCATCAAAGGAACAAGGGTCATATTATATCATCGGCAATAAAATTAACAAAATAACTAAAATATTTTTTAATAAAGAATCGCCAAAACAAATGGAAGACAACAACAATAACATCAACAAAAATATCCCAATTGAAAGTAATTTATTTGATAATTTATTTGATAATTTAGATGAAACAAAAAAAAATCGTATTAGAAATATAATTGACAATAAAATTAATTTCATATCAACCACAGTGTGCCCTGTTGATAAAAATATTTATCAACACAAAAATAATACCATATTCGAACTCGAAAATGGAGAAATGGGTATTAAATATTATTATGATATTTTTATGAAAACAGGACATCCAAAATCATTATCAATACAAGTGAAGTATATGGGATCACGATTACAATTTTATTACTATGTTAATGACCCCAATAAATCTTTTGGCGTAACAAGACAAGGATTTGTTTCTAAAATATCAAAACTTGAAATATTATACATACATAATAAATTGAGTTCGAATAATAAAATACAAAAATTTATCATGGAAAAAAATATTAAAATAATTATTTTTGATGGTGAATTGATGCCATGGAGTGTATTGGGAAGTGAATTAATTAAAAACGAATTTATGTCTGTATATCATGCTGCAGGTGATGAAATAGATTATTTAATGAAATCAGGATATAAAAAAAGTATGGACAAATTAATGGAGGAATATAATGAGAGTGATTATAAAAAAGATGTAAATCTACTACAAAAAAATAAACTTTCCGAAAAGTATATAAATCACCAAACATATAAATCTATTATGTCACACCATAAAAAATATATTGATATCAAATATATTTCACAAATGATAACAACCTACAGAGAACAAATGGATATATTTGGAGCGAAAGGTAGTATGGATTATAAACCATTCACAATATTAAAATATATAACAAATGATGCTAATGAATATATTATGGCCATAAATAATTTGGATGAATCGAATAATTTGTTCGATAAATCCATGACAAATTCTGATATATTCAATATGATTACAGAAAATGAAAGTGACAATATTTCTATTGAATTTACTAAAAATAATCTAAATATATGTATTGACATCTTTAATGGATTCTACAACAATGTTACTATTAATAGAAAATTAGAAGGCGTTATAATTAAGCCAGATTTTATAAATCCCATAAATGCACCATATTTAAAAGCACGAGGTAAACACTATTTACATATAATATATGGCTTTGACTATTTAGTGCCATACAAATACGAAAAACTGTGTGAAAAAAAATCAATTAATAAAAAGTTACAATTATCAATTAGTGAATTTAAAAGTTCACTAAAAATATTACAAACTTCATTACATGATATAAATTATGGGAATAATTACGTAAAACTCCTTTGCGATTTCTTATTTTTAGAAGAAAATGAGTTAGAATTGGATAAGGCACTGTGAAGAACAATTTCTTAGTTTGTGTGTCGTTATTTGTATTATTTTTTTATTTGAAATATATATATGGAAAATATAAATATGGAAAATATAAATAGTTCATCACAAGGAAGTGAAAATGAAAAATCGCGGAATACAATCGATTTGAATAAGTTTAGAAAATCAATTGATGCAATTAAACTTGCTCTAAATAAGGGTTGTAAAAATGGTATATATGACTTAGATGAGGCAAAAAATATTACATTAAATTTAGACTATTTAAATGAGATATATTGTGTCATAGAAAATATAGGAAATAAGTAATTTATTTAAGAATTAGTTTTAAATCATTTTCTATATTGTCGGATGGTGTTTCTAAGATGATGGGAACATTTAATTTTTTAAAATAATGGACGATATATAATAATCCTTCTTTGCCTATTTTTCCCTTACCAATATTTTCATGTCTATCAATATTTGAACCTACTTCATTTTTAGAATCATTTAAATGTATTAAACCGACATATCTCAATCCGATTAATTCCTCCAATGCTTCGAGATATAGTAATATTGATGATTCCTTCGATAAATCATAGCCTGCTGCGAATATATGACATGTATCTAAACATATTTTAAATCGATCACTGATTTGGGTGTTTTTTAATCTAATTATTTTTTTAAAAAAATGAGCAAAATCTTCTAATTTGTAACACATTTCAGAACCTTGCCCTGTTGATGTTTCAAGAAATATTTTTACTGAATCATATTTTATAGTTTGTTGATTTACATATAAAAGACTTGTGTACATATTGTTGTACGCTTCTTCTTTTGTTAATTCCAATTGCTTACCCATATGTATAACGATTCCGATAGCTTTTAGTTGGTGAGCAAGTATAATTTCTTTTATAAATTGATGTATCCAAATACTATATTCGTCCCAATTTCTTGCAAGATTTATTGTGTACGATCCATGAACGACATACTTGCCATTGTAATTTTTAATACCTGAAATCGATGTTTTAGCTGATGGAACGAAGACTTGTACAATGTCACATTTTTGTATATTACCGTTTTCTTTTGTATCATTTGCATCAATAAGAGTACTGTCAACATGAATACCCATCATTTTATAGTTTTATAATATATGTATATTAATAATATGATAAATTAGAATTTTTAATCTAATGTCGCACAATTTATTGAATTTACTGAAATATAAAAATTGAAACTAAAATATACTATGACATAAACAATTCGTTATATATCTTAATATATTAATATACAGATATATTAACCCTACGATAATATTTGAATATTTCTATACTACCATCTAATGTTTTTAGTAGATAAATATTCACCCAGTTGTATAAAAGAATCTAAATTCCACAATGATTTATTGGAGAGACTAAATCATATGAGTAAAAACGAATCAATTCCACATATATTATTATGCGGACCCAGCGGTTCTGGCAAAAAGACAATTATAAAATTATTACTAGAAATGATGTATGATACGAATGTTCATAAAACTGAGGATACTGTTTATAGAGTTATAGGTAGCGGTAATAAAGCTACAGAAGTAGTGGTGAAACAAAGCGACTACCACATTGTCATAGAACCTAATAACAATAATTTTGATAGATATTTAATCCAAGATATTGTTAAAGAATATGCAAAGAAAATGCCACTTGGCGTTTTTAAAACACGAAAAATATTCCGGACAGTTTTAATAAATAATATAGATAATTTATCTTATTATGCTCAAACATCTTTGCGCCGTACAATGGAAAAATATTCTAGCACATGTAGATTTATTATGTGGTGTACATGTTCGACACGAGTTATTGAACCTCTTGTTAGTAGATGTATATTTTTTAAACTCAATGCACCGTCACACGGACAATTATTCTCATATATAAACGATATTTCATATAAAGAAAAAATTAAATTGACCATAGAGGATTTCACATATATATTAGATAATGCACGTGGAAATATAAAAGAGGCTTTATGGTTGTTAGAATTAATAAAGATAGGATTTGGTAAAAAAAATATATACTATCATACAATAAATTTGATAACATCCATGATAATTTCCCACGATATAAAACAAATAAATATCGTATTAAAAGATAAAAATGATAAAAGATTATTTTTAAGAGATTTGTTGTATAATATAATGATAACAAACATTTCAGGATCAAAAATACTAAAAGACATAACAGAAAAATTATGCGATAATAACGACATCCCAGATGAGTGTAAATATGAAATCGTCAGAGTGATGGCATATTTTGAACATAACATAATAAGAGGTAGACGCATGATTATGCACATTGAAGCACCAATATTAAAAATAATGAGAATATTATATAATTATGAGAAAGCGTATCCTGAATATAAACCAATTTTTGAAAAATATTATATTGAACAAGAAATTGAAGAAGAAGAGATTGTCTTAAAAAAAGTCGAGAAAGAAAATAAAGTAAAACCAAAAAAGAAAAAATCAGAAGAAGAAATAAAGAAAACTATAAAAGTTAAAACAAAAAATCAGAAAGAACTGATGGAACAAAAAATCGATAATTATAATTGAAGTATTGAAGAGTATATGTATATATATATATAACAAAAAATCCAATATTTTGTGAATTAATTTATTTAAAAAATTGATAATTATAATTGCTAGCGTATCTTTATTAATAATATAAACAGATAATTACTTAATAGACAAAGATCAATAAAAACCAATAAAAATGTGTGGTATATGGGCTCTCATTCAAAGGGATTCGTCGGTTCAAGTTAAAAATTCTTATGATGCTTTTAAACGAGTTCAAGAGAGAGGGCCAGATCGTTCATATTATATCGAACATGGAGAACCATATAATGCAAAAATAGGCTTCCACCGCCTATCGATAATGGACCCATCTATAAAAGGCGACCAACCGTTTGTTTTTGATACTGGAAAACGATTGGTCAATGTCATTTGTAACGGTGAAATATATAACTTTAAACAAATTGCTGAAAAATATAATATTGAACTAAAATCAGGTTCGGATTGTGAAGTTATTCCTCATCTCTATACAAAATACGGAATTGAAAAAGTTATTGAAGAAATCAGAGGCGAATTTGCTTTTGTTATTGTTGACATTGATAAACAATCTGGTGATGCTGAAATATATTGTTCACGTGATCCTCTTGGAATTCGTCCATTGTTCATTTTTATCGATCCAGAGGGGAATTACATTAACTTTTCTTCTGAACTGAAAGGACTTGTGTCTGTATATAACAAAAATGTAACCACAAAGGATTCTCTAAATAGTGTTAAACCCGGTCATTATATGTTAATCACACGAACAAATGGAGAATTTGTTACACAATATGAGAGGAAATATTATGAATTCCCACGTCTCAAGAAAAGGGATGCATATGAAACAGATATTGAAAAAGTTAAAAAATCTGTGGTTGATGCCCTAACACATAGTGTGATTTCTAGAATGAATGCCGATCGTCCAATTGGATGTGCGCTTTCCGGAGGATTAGATAGTAGTTTGGTCGCAAGTATTGTTGCGCGCGAATTAAAGAGAGAAGGTAAAAACCGCATATTAAAAACATTTAGTATTGGTTTGGAGGGATCAACTGATGAACCATTTGCTAAAATGGCAGCGGATTATATTGGTAGTGAACACACACATTTTACAGTCACACAAGATGAGTGCATTGATGTTATCAAAATCATTGTTTACAAAATAGAAACATATGATTTGACAACAATTAGGGCATCGGTTTTCCAATATTTGTTATGTAAAAAAATATCACAAACCACCGATATAAAGGTCATTTTTATAGGTGATGTGAGCGATGAGGCGACATGTGGCTATTTATATTTCCATTCTGCACCGAGTCCGGAAGATGCTCATCACGAAAATGTCAGACTATTAACGGTAATAGATAAATATGATGTCAGGAGAGCTGATAGGGGCGTTTCAGACAACGGACTTGAAGCACGTGTTCCATTTTCTGACATTGTGTTTATTGATACTTATCTATCGATAAATCCAGAATTACGTGTACCCATAAATGGTATCGAAAAATGGCTTTTAAGAGAATCCTTCAAAGACACCGGTCTTTTACCTCATGCTGTTTTGTACAGGAAGAAAGAGGCATTTAGTGATGGTGGATCGAGTGTTACAAAATCTTGGTATCAAATTGTTCAAGAACACGCGAACCAATTATACACTGACAAATACTTCAATGACAAACAAAAATTATACAAACATAATCCTCCTCCATCAAAGGAAGCTCTGTATTATCGCGAATGGTTTGACTCATTTTTTGGTGAAAATGTCGATCATATAATTCCTCATTACTGGCTCCCCAAATGGGTTGGTGATATCAATGAACCATCTGCGCGTGTTTTACAACATTATCAAAATAAAGAAAATGCTGCAAATCTAGAATAAACAAAATATACAAGATACAGAATTTATGTATATCTGTATTTTGGATATGTATTAACATATTTGTAATTGGGTGAATATGTTGGACATGATGCAAAATACAAAATATAGTAAATTATGACACTTACAATAGCTCCAACTATATAAAATATCGGAATTGATTTATTATTAAAACTTATTTCCTTGAATTTATTTTGTTTGTGGTCATATATGAAATCAGGTTTTATTATGTACAACAACATGGTTAATATTATATATATTACAACGGCGTTTACTGCCGGATTTATTGGATCAATACAATCCATTATAATAATAAACCGTCATATAATAAAAAAATTAAATCTATATTTAAATTATTGTTGTTTAAAATATATAAATATATATTATTACATGAATGATATATATATTTTTGGTACTTGTAGATTATGTTACTTACAACATAAAGATATTAAATTTATTAAAACGTTGCGACACTATCATTCGATGTATTACACAATAAATGATAATATACATATATATACAGAACCAGTAAATTATACTACAAAATTGATAGATGTGTTGGATAGTATTTTGTATATGAAAGGTGAGTTATATAATGATCTTGACCCTCACACAAATAAGATGTTACAAAGTATATTTTTCAGAGGTCATAATACAGAAACTGATGTTATTGCACCAAAAACACATCCTAATAATAATTATACAGAGATTAATTTCACAAAAATAATCATTGAGGTTTTTTCTATAAAACAATACATTATTAACACAAATAAATACGGCGATGATTTTTATCAGAAAAACCTTCCTTGGAAATTCACAACAGGGTATGAACACAATAATATATCATTTGACGAAACTGATTTTATTTGTAAACACATGAGTAAAAATGAATGTTTTGAAACTCTTGATGCAATTAAAAAACATGTAAATTGCGAAATTCTAATAATTGGTCCATATATATCAAAAAAAGTTCCTAATTTTGTTAATGATGAAAGAATACAAACTCAAAATATATTGAAGGAATATTGTTTATTGAATGATGTTGAATACTTTGATTTATCTGATATAATAAAATTACATGATATTGAACGAGATGAAACACATTTTAATGATTACGGAATGCAAATATTAAGTGATGTAATACACAAATTCATAATAAAATAATTTAATTTATCATTTTAATATTATTATAAAAATGATAACAGCTGATAAATATTAAATATGTAAAAATTCAATATATTTCATTAATCGTATTTTATCGGCTTATTTGTTAATTCATCAATGGTTGATCTTGTACATTGATATGATTTGTATTGTGCCATATGAGGTAAATCTTCATGGAATTCTCTACCCTCTTTATCTAAGGATGATGTAAATGTCATCATACTATTATCTCTTTCTTTATATTTATGTATTAATTCTTTCATTATTGTGCCTTGATCGGTTATACCGTTTAATTCGAGACCTTTGAAGTTATACCAATCAAGATTATCATAATTTATGGGTTTAGCATCTGTTCCGGTACCTTGTCCAACATTAGTGAGGAAACCAACAACAAATATTTCTTCAATGACCATTTCATGATTTCTATCTTGTATTTTTTGATTTTGTTTTTTGGGTGTTGTCGTTATATTTGGATCTAAGTCTTTAAAGAAATCCCTTTCCTCATTAACATCATGATTTTCTGATACAAAACTGACTCTGACTATCATTTGATCATCAACATTTTCTTTTTTAATAATGAATGTACATATATATTCTGTTTCAAATTCTGTGACATATTTTTCAACATAATCAATTTTAACCAATCTGACTGGAGAACGTTTAGCGGGTTCAGGGAATAACGAGCGAGGTAATCCCAATTCGTCTTGTTCCTTATCCCAACCGGATTCTTTGTGTAATTGTGGTAATGGTTCATCCCATCCAGTATTATTTCCTCTATAGTCACTCACATAGAACTCAACGTCTCTATTGATTAGATTTATGAAATCTTTTATAGTTTTTTTGACTTCTTTGTGAGGAAATGGTACAACTGTTAATTTAGTTGGTGCATCTTGTATATTAAATATTTTTTTTTGGTCTGGAGCAATATCATTAAATGATGTCAATGTATCACGATAATCTGTGTGGAATTGCATTTCAACAAAGTGTTCATTTAAAATAATACTTTCTTTTTTCCTATCAAGTTTATCTTTACGCGTTCTCCCAAAATCGAATGCATTAACATCAAGATCGTCATAGAGATAGCCATTTTTATTTTTAAGATCGGCTAAATTTCCAGGTGTTTTATATTTGTATTTTTTATTGGTCGTAGATAAAGTATCATCATATCCATATTTTTCATCAGCAGCTTTTCCATCAAATCCCTCACGTAAATTATTAGAATTGTTCAAACCACTTGAATAGTATGATTTATAATTTATATACAAAAAATAAACAACACCTATTATTGCAATTATTAATACTAAATCTAATATGTTCATATTTTATGTAAAATATATAAATATTTATGTTATATATTAGAGAAACATAAATATATTAAAAAAAATCATTTATTTTCTTATTTCAATATGTATTAAAATACAGATAACTATCAGATGACCAATCATCGTACATTCTTGGATAATAATCACCTACTTCTTCATCTCCCTCAGCGTCGACATCAATATCAAGTGCATCAGCTTCTTCCTCGTCATCAAGTTCTTTTTCTATTTGTTCATCACTGGGTGCTTCTTCATCTTTATATTCTTCGTAAATACCGGCAGTTTCTGTCTCTAATCCGTGACCTTTTTGTTCAACATCGTAAACGTAACCAGCACTATCGAGTATATACATGAATCTCTTAATATCATACGTATTAAATATTTCATCCATATTAAACATATTAAATACGAGACTAGTAAAATCGATGAGGAACATAACTATATTTGTTCTCAATACTTTATTTTGGTTAAAATGTAATAATTTATCAATTTCACTTACAATGTAATACAATAACATATTACCATTTGTATCATATTTACTTATTTCTTCTACATTCAATAACCTGATATCACCAATATTTACAGCCTTATCATCCATTTTTTCTGCAAATATATTATTGTATATAACTTTCCAATGTTTGAATATTCTATGACTACCTTTATCATCTTCTATTTGCATATTGGTAATTTTTTTATTGTACTTATCAAGAAGTTGTACAAATGGATCAGCTTCTTCCTCCCTATTAGGATTGTAACCATACTTATCATCTTCCGAAGATTCCTTTTTCAATTGTGTAGAATTTTTAATTTTATAGATAAATCTTTGTACTTCGATTATTACCTTTTTAAGATTATGAATTCTTTCTCTAATTATTTCAGCTAAAATATCTTTCATTATTTCTTCTCTGTCATCATTAATCTTATTATATGTTCCAATTTCTTGATTTTCTTTTTTAGTTCTTTCAAATTTATCTTTTATATTGATGAAGTGTGTTGAATATCCCAATAATTTCAATCTGTTCGCCACAGAATAATTTATTTTTATTTTTCTATTTGTTTTTTTATCTAATACAAAATCTTTACTGGCTTCTTTATAACCTAACAAGATATGTGTTGTTGCATCGTAAAATACATCCAATTTCCCGGCTCTATGGCTACTATAATATATTACATCTGTTTTGAAAAATGGATGATTACTTTTATAAAAAATACGATTGTCTTTATCTGAAATTACTATGGGTTTGTCCAACATGTAGCCGTTATGATCGTGATCGATAATATAAACATTATCACGAAGTAGTACATTATAATTATCTTTTCCAGTGTCTTCTCCTATAATTGATTGGATATTATCAATAAATTGATCGATGAATTTATACGGTTCATCACCTGTACTATTTTTTTTGAAATGTTCAATTAATTTATCCATAACACTTTTGTCATATTGATCTTCTTGTTTTATAATTTCTTTTTCTCTATTGTCATATAATTGTTCTTTTTGTCTTTCAGATTCCTTTTGTTTATTAATACTTTGTTCTAATTTATCTAGTTCCTCATGTGTATAATTGTAGTTTTCAGAATATTTGCATTTTTCACAAACAACACATTTTTCATCAGATTTTTTCTCAGATTTTTTCTCGGATTTTTCTTCCAGTTTTTTATCATCATTATTTGTATAAAGATAATTATGTAATGTTCCATCGAAACAATATTTTTTAGCTAATTTGGTTAATGCAACATATTTAATATTTTTAACGATCTCTTCTGTGAGCTCTTTATTATATTCAACATTTATTGAAGTACCACATATTTTACAAACCAATAACTTACCTTGCATTTCCCATTCGTGAAATTCACCACTCGGGCAATTTGTTACATTATTCGCTCTATATATTTTATTTTTTTCTTTTATTTGTTGTCTCGATGTAACAAAATATTTAGCTGTCTTACATGTTGCATAATTCGGAGAATCATATTCTACCTTTTTATTAGCGGATGGTCCCAGTAATTTTATTGGGACAACATCTGCTAAAACGTATCCCTTCCTTTCTGTCGAAACAGAACTTTTTTCACTTATTTTGAATGTATCCAATAGTGAGCTATCTATAAATGTGTCATTCATTTTTTTAAAATATTTTGCCGAAATAACATCATATAATCGTTGATTATTTGCTTCTGTACTGCTTATTTCTAGCACACTATTTAATACATCTATAACAGTGTGAATAATGACTTTTTGTATTTTAGGATCGAATTTTTTCTTAGTTTTGGATGTAATGGGTTTATATATTTTTTTGAGATCTACAACTGCAGGTTTTTCTTCTATTACCTCTTTTTGTTTTCCTTTAGTTTTTTCTACTTCTGTCACGGTTGCAGATTCATAATGCCACATATTGTATTTTGTTATGAAACATGACATTATATAAAGAATATAGCAAAATGTTTTATAACGTTTTACATCAATCGTTTCTCCACTATTATTTTTGCGTATTTTTAGATTGTCAAATAGTGTGTGACCAAATTTTTCAAAGATTGGATAATTACAAAAACCTTTAATGTCTCCGTACATAAATCCAATGTGACTATTATTCATTTCTAACATCATCAGAATAATAACATATGCGAGCACATTATTATATTTGATGGCCTTGTAGTAATCTTTTTCCTTGGATGAATACACAAATATACTATTATCTAGATCAAAAACGAACAAATTAGATAAATCTCGACTTACACCATACGTTTTTGTTGCCTGTTGGTTTCTTTCTCTGAAATTTTTCTTAAGTTTTTGATTATTCATCATGATAATATCGATCGCGTCTTTTGTTATAGCCTTGCGTCTGAATTTAACGCTATACGAAGTTCCGATAAAATATGGAATACTACAAATTGACGCTATTTTCTCAATAGTTTTGTCTATATTTCTGATAGCAATATTATATTTTGCATATTCCGGTATTTCTTCAAGTGGGACATCAAGAGGCATACTAAATGTAATAAATCGTTGTGTTTCATCATCAAATGTACCATCGAGAATGAATTTTTTGATATTCAATTGGTGACTACAACTTTTACAAATATATTCTTGATCAATATTTTCAATGACGTACTGTTCAATAAAATCAAATAATAAATCGCCATATTTATTTGGATCTTTTTTTCTTAGAACTGATATTTTTTCCCATGTTATATTATGTTGACATACGGCACCAGTTGATTCGTTTTCAAGACTTTCAGTGTTATCTTCGGTAAATAATTCATTTTTATAATTTCTCACAGGATTGACTTTTACCGTTTGAATTAGAGGTGGTTTTTTTTCTTGAATTTTTTGTAATTTAATAACACTTCCTGATAATCCATAAAATATATCATCATTCTCATCATAACGTGGTTCTGCTTTTTCTGCTTTAGTGTAATAAATGAGGTCTTCAATTTGTTCATATAATTTGGAATCTCTTGGTATTTCTATTGTTTGTTTCTCCCTTGACTCAATTATTTTAAAAGCATTATATAAAGAAATTTCTTTAAACGAACTTATTTTTTCCGTTATTTCATAATATAATTCATTAAGTATATCATCATATAATTTTGATACAATGAATCTTATTTGTTCCTGCAAATTTTGTTTTCCCAATTGTTCATATGTGTCCATTTCTGCGCTATCTGTTTCAGTATTAAAATGCCAAAATACTGATGATTGATGACGTTTTCCGTTTATTTCGGATTGTTGTAAAAATTTATTTACTATTTCATATCCATTATTTGTTTTTTTACTGAGAGTTCTTACATCTAAAATATCGCGAATTTTAAGGCAATCTAATGGTCTCAAATTGGTGGGAATAACGAATCCGATTATATTTAATGAATTATCTTTTGCTCCAGTTCTTAATTGTATTATATTTCTTTCATTTTGTTTTTGCTCCCCGTCGAGAGAAACTGCACGAATTACAGGAATTGTGTTGTTCATTTGAATACTAAACCCATAATCTCTGAAATCTTTGAAATTAATATACGGATATTTTCTGTAATGAATAAGATCATTATAATATTCATTATTTTCAATACTTCTTTTTCCTTGATTTAATAATTTATTTATAATTTTTATTTCTTCATTATTATTATAAAGAACCGCTCTTCTATCAGCGAGGGGAGTATGAAATAATTTTTTAATATCTTGTTTAATTTTAGGATCTTTATTTGCACTATCAGAATATAATTCTGATGCACGATCTATTTTATTTACTATATATCTTATTTTTGTATCTTCCTTTTTTTTAGCTTTTGTTGGGTCTGAAATTTGTTTATCATATTTTTCACTATCTTTGTGATAAAGAAGAAAATCATCAACAACTGGAACTAAAATACGAGAATTAATTAAATGCAATATTTTATCATCAACATTTATATCAATAATTTTTAAACTGTTCTGTTCAGTTAAATAGCCCCAAAATTCATGGGCTAAACCACGTACCATTTCTTTTTTTGTAAATAGTGCTTCAACACTACTGAAATCAATATGTTGTGTTCTAGGTATAACGATATCGATGAATGTGTATTCTCCTCCTTCATTCTCTACGGTTTCTAAAATACGGAACACATCCTCTTTTTCGGTTTTTTTGTATATTAGAAGAATAATGATAGTTTTAATAATATTATGTACTTGATCGTTTACATTACCGTTAAGATTTTCAAGTCTGTAGGCTGAATCAATGTAATCACTACCTAAATTATTCAATAGAGAGATAGCGTCTTTATACTCTAATTTGCCTGAAACTGCACTTAATTTGGCAGAATCCATATCGACAAGAGAAATTATATTTTTAACTAACTCATTATATTTAATAAGTAGTGCATTATTTTCACTATTAAAAAAATTGTCGACTCTAAATGGATATGCCACTTGATTTTTTGTAAATTCTACAACATTGTTGATATACGTGTCATTTTTCCCTGTATAAAATACACCTAATGTTAAAAATAAATAAAATGTTATGTATCTTTTAATAATATTCAATATAGTTTTTACATTGTCTTCATTTTTTACCAACTCCCTTATCTCATTTACATTTATAGTTTTAACGTAATCTATAAGGATATCATTGATATCTTTCTGATATTTTACGAAATTCTGCTCTTCAAGAAGTTTACTCAATCTCTTATTTTTGTCTTTGATTACTATATTTGTATAAAAGTCATCTATAATTTTATCAAGAAGATCATCAATTTTATTAATATACATTAATACAAACTAACTTTATAAAGTTGAATTATAATATAATAATTGAATATATTTTTTATAAAATTATCCGAATATTTTTTTGGAAAATATAAGTGTAGTTATTACGTAAACTTATAACAAATCTTATTGTTTCGTTGAAACTTTACAATAAATGTAGTTATTACGTAAACTTATAACAAATCTTATTGTTTCGTTAAAACTTTACAATAAATGTAGTTATTACGTAAACTTATAGCAAATCTTATTGTTTCGTTGAAACTTTACAATAAATGTATTTATAACATTGTTATCCGTTATAGTACCCTTTTCATTGAATCCTCAGATTCATTATTTGTAACCGTATTTTTTGGATAAAACATTTATATTGCAGTTCAGGTTAAATACTTATATTCCAATCGAATTATTTTAAATATATTGTAAATAATGTTGAATAGATTCATAATGAAAAAAATAAAATATATATTCATAATAGAAGATGTCATATATGTACTTAAAAAGTATTAATAATACCCTTGAGAATCTGTCAAAACCACAAATGGAAATAAAATATAATTATAATATTACAGAGAATAAAGAATTTATGCTCATATGTCCTAATACAGTGAACGCATCAAATTCGAATGTTTCAGAGACACAATGTAAAAACTATAACACAAATAATGTTTTACCAGATAAACACGAATCATTTTGTAAAAAAATAAGCAGTATAGATATATTTAAACATGTTACTAGTGTTATTGTCTCAAAATCTAATAACAAAATAGTTACATATTTCACAAAAAATTCATCAATTAATTCGGATGCCAAAAATTGTTTGAATAATACGAAAACTTGGGATAACTTGGTAATTAGTGAATGTTTTGATGCTCCGATAATTAAAATATACAATGATCCCAATACAAATGAATGGTATATATCATCAGAATACGATATTGATGCAAATACAATTTATGGAAAAAATAAATCGATTCGAGATATATTCAATGAAATCAATAGAAATATATTCGATGAACTTGATAGTAGATTTGTGTATCAATTCATATTATTACACAATAAATATAAAAATATTGTTCAATATAATAATCTTGGGAATGACTACAAAGAATTAGTATTACAAAATGTAACATTGAATGGACTTTTTGTAGAAACTTTATTTGATAACCAACCGAATGAATTCAATATTGAAAAATACATCGAAGATCATATTGATGAGGTAATAATAAAAAACAATTTTATGAAGCCAACAATTTATAATTTTTCATGTTACAGCGAATTTATAAATACATTGGATAAAATAAACTATGATAATGTTATTTATAAAAGAATTTCGACAGAGGGTTTCAATATATTTGACAACACTAATAACTATACATACAGAATACAAACAGATATTTTTATTCAACTGAGTAAAATAAAATCCACTTTTAAAAATAATTATCAATTATATTTATGTCTGTATCAAAAAGATAAGTTAAACGATATTTTACCATATATGTCCAAATATAGTAATGAAATAATTCACAGAATAAATACATCAATGAAAACACTTGCAAGAGAATTTTTAAATATTTACCATGTTACAAGACAAAAAAATAATAAAAATTTATATGATTGTCTTACTGATCAATATAGAAAAGTATTGTATGGAATTCACGGTATTTATATAAAAAAACGAAAACAAGATTTTACTCAATCAAATAGATTCTTTACCAATGATATTCATACTAAAACCAGCAAATTATTCGGATCGAATAATAAACAAACCGATGATAACTTTGATGATAAAATAATGGAAACAAAGTCTATAACTGTCCACGACATATATTATTATATCAAAAATTTACCATATGATCAACTGAAACAAATTTATTTAGATAGAATAGAGTTACTAAATGACTCACTACTCGTTCCACATATTGATGTCAATTGCATGTATACGCTAACACAAGCAAGACTTATGATTATGGATAATTTAGTTTAATTCCATTGCTTTCTTTTTATTTTTTGGTTTAGTATCACTTTCAATATCTTCATTAATATTTATATTGTCATGTTTTTCATATTCATCAGTATCATAACCTTCTTTCTTTTTCAGAACCGTGAACTGTTTCATCAATTCAGAAAAAACATCATCCAAATACTCAATTGTTTCAAATAATGGCTGCATTGGAGATATTTTGGGATCTATTGTCGATATTTTGAATTTCATCAATTTAACTAAATGATCCGGTTTTGATACACCTGAAAATAATATTTGTTTATGATCTTGTAGTGCATTATTTATGACATTACAAATTGTGTGATCTTCATTTACTATCTCAAAGAAAATTGTTTGTGCTGGTAATATTTCTTTTTCATCAATCCTATTTTTTATCTCGGCTGCGATTCCTTTCAGTTTCAATCTTATATACAAACAAGATTTTATTAAAATATCGAATTCGTTCATTTGACCACATGACTCGGTCGTATATAAAATTTTGCCAGGTAATTCGTCATGATAAGATTGAGCTGCAGCAGCCCATATATTATCTCTTTCCCCAACACCAAGACATCCTTTTATTTGACATTTAAATGTTTCATTCGGTCTCAATTGAACAATTAATATGGGTTCGTTTTTATTTCTATTCGGATACGGAATCTGAAAACCTTCGACATAGTAGTACATATTATTTGTCGTTACATTCATATTCTCATTCGTATTATTATAAACATTTATTACTCCTTCGATTGACATTTCCTTTTCGTGTTTGTCTCTATCTTTATCGTTATAGTCGACACCGTCCCAATATCTAGGATGAAGATAATATAAACTGTTTTTAATATCATAGATCGGCAGTTGTCTTATACGAATTCTCATCATATCATTGTTATATACTGAATTGTTATGTTCAATATTAATATAGGCAAATGCATACATGGGTATATCATCAAATGATACACGACGTAAAGTATTTGTGATGACAGTATTTGTGTCTTTTCCTGAAAATTCAAGAATTAACTGACTAGACTTGAAGCCTTCTGCCTTTTGATATCCAATCTTTTTAATATTAATATCCAACTTACTCATTCTGTTAAAATTGTCTTTAATATATTGATAATAGATCAATATATTTAAGTTACTTTGTTATATTGTGTATAATATTCAATTTTTATATTATTAATATAATCATATAGTCGTATAATCATATAATCATATAATTATATATATTTGATGAACAGAAACCAGGCTACAAGTGGAGGACAAAATAATAGGTCAAATATAAATATTTTTTATTACAGTCGAGTTTCAAAACTATGTGTCGATTTACTTAGAATGATGGAGAGCTATAATATTCTTAATAAATTTTTTTTAAAATGTGTTGATGATATGGATGTAAATTCAATCCCCAAGGGATTGGAACGTGTTCCAACATTAATTATTTCCGGAATTGATAAACCATTAGTTGCAAATGAAGCTGTTAAATGGTTTAATGATAATCGTCCCTATCTCATTCAACAAAATATGAACATGCAGAATAAAAAATTAATATATAATATGACCAAAAATATGTATGGTAATACTGGACCGAAGGGATTTTCAACAAGTGAATTAGTTGGAACTTCAGATAACTTTGCTTATATGGAGACCGATGAAGCTCAACCAAAAGAATTTTGTAGGTATGGAAATGATGGAGATATTATTTATACACCTCCAAAAGATTCTAAAATTAATGATTCGTCGCAAAAACAATTGTTGACTACCGCTGAAGATCTAAGAAAAACGCAAGAAAAAGAATTTGCGTCCGTTATGAAACACGATCAAATTGATAAACTCATTGAAAAAGAACGGGATCAACTCATGAAAAACCGTATGGGATTATAATTATGTTCATAAACTTACTTAAAAAAGATATTTATATTACTAATAATATAAATAATATAAATAAAAGTAATGACCAACCCAAATGATAAAAAAATTAAAATATTAATATCTAATTTTAATAATTATACAAATATATTGGCGACATTTATTGCAAACACATCCCCGAATTCAAATATGAAGATGTACAAAGGAGAAATAGAAAGACTAGTTGATGAGGGATCCAAGGTTATGATTGATACATTTACATTAAATGTTTTGAGGTATGAGGAACAAATTATGGAAGGTGATGAAGCTTTTTTTGTCGGTAATAATTATTCTGATATAACACAAAATGATAGAAATATGGTAAATAGAATGTTTGAATTCAAATCCATATGGAAAATTCTCACAGAAAATAATAAAAACGTGATTATTAAATATATGCAACTATTATGCCAAATATCAAGAGCATATTTTGAAATCGTTGTTGAAAATAAAATAAATTAAATAAAATTGATTTTTTTAATTATTAACCTAATCATATACATATTTATTAGTAATAAATATCATTAATAAATAAAATACAAAAGCTTTAATGAATAAGGAAAAACCAACAAAATTTCTTGTAACTATTACACCATCAGTCAGTGTCAATGAAATATTAGATTTGCCATATTACGGTAAGAATTATGATCTCGAAACGAGTATCGATCCAATTTGGTTTAAACAGATAAAAGTTATAGATGATCATAATTTAAATTGTACTTATTTTTCACTAGATTTTACTGTAAAAGATACAGTTGTAGAGGTTCATGACTGTTTTTTGCCTGATTTATTGTGGGTTCTTGAAGATCTGGGAAATAAAACAAATAGACAATTTAGTGTTAATACTCCAGAATTAACATTTTGGTATGGGAACGATGAGGAACATTTTTGTAGTTGTCGAGTTATAAACAACAATTTTATAATCAATGATTCTAACCCAAATGCAGAAACATTGCAAAGTATATTATCAAAATTAAATAATGATATACTTTGCATAGATTCTAGTTTAAATGCAGAAATTAAAATTGAACCTAATACTCGATCTCCACAAGAATCTGTAAAATGGAATAAAGATGATTCACTGGATATCAAAAAACAGAATGCACATAAAATAGCTGTGCTAAGAGGAGGAGTAATAGGTTTGTTAGCAGACGGAGATTTATATATTGCGTCAAAACTTGATGATCCTGTCGAAACTTACAATAAAATAATTGAAGATATCATCAATGAAATGGATATGGACCACACTATGGATATTGTAACAGAAGAAAATATTAAACCGGTTGAACAAGTTACGAAAAATATTCTCGAACCTCCCGAACGAAAATATAAAAAAATAAAACTCGATTATGATGATTTTACTCGGTGTTAATTATTTTTTTAATTTATTTATTAGTATTCAAACTAACATTTTACATGCGTTACATTATTTTATATTTTTATAGAAATAATATATATACTTAGAAACTAGTTATATATCAAATTATTAAATCAAGTCTAATAAAATGATGCAAACATACCATGATACATTTATTGCTAGCACAATGTTATTATTAAAATTACTATCAGGAAGTACTAAAAAAAGTGTTTCTGAAAATGCTTCCAAACTGATGGAAGCATTTGTCCATAAAGATATTGATGTTGAAAAAGAAGGCACAATTATTAAAAAAGTATATTTGGTTCTTAATGAAAATGCCGATGTATTAAAAGCAAGAGACTCTTCTTTATTTAATCTTAAAAAAAAAGATACACAAACTAATAAAATAGTTAAAATAACAATTGTTCCAGCAATAGATATCGGAGCTTCGTGGATTACGTTGAGTGACGAACAACAACAAAAAATATGGAATTATTTAACATTGATGTATACGGCCAGTGTGAAAATGATTTGCTCAGCAAATTCTACAAATTTCAACTTAGAAGGATTTCACGAATTGGATACCAAAACATTAATGGATGAATATTGGATTGAATTCCCAGATACAACAAATGCGTTGTTAATTAAAAAAGAATTTGATCCATTTGTTGGTGTTGGTTCCAATGATGAGAACTATGGTGTGACAGATATAATAAGTGGTCCAGAATTATTAGCGGATCAAACAGCACCTGGTATTGAAGGTATAACGAAAATGTTAGGTATTGATAAAATGATTAATATGGAAGAATTATCAGAACAACTAAAGAATTTATCACCAGGTGATGTAGAAAATGCTGCCCAATCTATAAAACAAATGTTAGGTCCAAATGTCGATGAGGGAACATCTGAAATGATTGATTCTATGTTAAATAATATTACGAGCGAACTAAAAAATTCTCCAAAGTCAGATAAACCGATTGATGGTGTATTGAAGATTGCTGAAACAGTTGCTCAAACAATGATGCCGAAGATTGATAAAAATAAGGTAGACATGAGAAAAGTATGGGACCAAACAAAAAATATGGCTACAAATTGTAGAGATAAAAATGGTAAACCAATATTCTCCGATCAAAATAATCCGTTGGCTATGTTGACAGGTTTTATGGAAAAACAAATGAACATGCACGAAAATAAACAAAATAATCCAAATAATTCGAGCGGACAAACAAACTCCAACAATATGACTGATGAAGATTATTATAAAGAATGTCAGAAAATGATGAAAGATATGGGCATGCCTTCAATATCAAAAAATGATTTGAAGAATATGAAAATTAATGAAATTATGGGTGCAATGCCAAAACAACCTAAATCAACAAATTTAAATTCAACAAGTTCGACAAATTCAACAAGTTCGACAAGTTCAACAAATTCAAAAAAATCAAAACCAGCAACAAATTCAAATTCTAATTAATTATAAATTTATTTTTGCGTTTTCTTGACTTAAATGAATGTCATAATATATATTATATAACTAATTATATAATATCAAAATGGCCTCTAACAATAACATGCCAGATGTACAACCATCTAAAAATAATTTAAATAATATATGTCGTGTTGTAAAAGAATCACATATTGATCAAATCTTGACATCAAATAGAAATGTTATTATTATGGTATTATTTTGTTTTGGAGAACAAAAAATTAAAGCATTTTTAAAACGCATTGCGAAGGATTTCAGTATGTGCCACTTTGTATTAGCTTGTATAGATGACCCTAGATTGAATAAAAAAGAATTCAATTTTGAAACGGATAGAAGGACATATATGAATGAAATAAAAAATATCGCTGAAATTCCATACATTTTCTTTTTTTATGATACCAAATTGATTGGAAGAATAAAAGCAGCCGAGCCACGTATTATAATTGATACATTGTCCGATTTTGTTAATATGTTACAAAATAGTAATCAAAATAATCCCAATAATCTTAACCAACCCAACACTAATCCTAATGGTTCATCAAATCAAAATAATCCAAACCAAAACCAAAACCAAAACCAAAACCAAAATGGTGATCCCATTATGAAGATGGCACGTGAATATCAAGTTGAAAAAATGACAGAAAATAAGCAGTTACATGAGTTGAATGAATATGAAAAATTAAGAAAATTAAAAAAGAAAATGAATAAAAACAATAATGTTTCCGAAAATTCATATCATTCCGAATCAGGGAGCGATGATGACCAGAATGCAGATGATGAAAGTGATGACGATAATCAACGTACAATCACTGTTGTAAAAAAATCAAATAAGTCAAAATCAGATAAGGTGGATAAGGTGGAAAAGTCAGATAAAACAGATAAGGCAGATAAAAAGAAAAAACATTCTAAAAAATAGTTCTAATATATTCTGAACATATAAACACAGTCAGCATATATTTAATATTAATGTATTTATAACATTATTAGATGTTATAATAACCCTTTTAATTGAACCTTCAGGTTTGTTCTTAGCAAGTGTATTTATAACATTATTAGATGTTATAATAACCCTTTTAATTGAACCTTCAGGTTTGTTCTTAGCGAGTGTATTTTTGATTAAAATATTTATTTAATGGGAACCAATAAATAAATTTTGTTGATTAGATATATTAATGAGTTATAATAATAATTCAAATAATATGGATAATATAAAAAATACTAGCAATATATATAACACGCGAGTTCAAACAAATCCTAGATATGTATTTTGGTTAGATGATCCAAAAATATTATTTACAAATGGAAATTATTCTCAAATAATACCAACAGTATCAATGACAAAGATTGAACAGTTAAATGCTGTTACACGTTTATCGATATATTTTATAATATTTTGTCTATTATTCGGTCTCGGTGCAACATGGATATGTTTGGCTATATCGGTTATTGTATTTATAATTATACTGTATAATATATATGTGTTAGATCCAGAAGGAAAATATAAGGAATTAGTTAATCAACGTGAAATATACAAGGAAGATTTTAGTATAGAAAATGAAATAGCAAATTATAATAAGGAACCAGACTATTCTATTGAATCGGGACAGTATGACTCAAATGGTGAATTAGTTTTGGGTAAGGAATATGATATTTATACAAATGTTGACAAAGATTTAATGTATACATTAGATGAATTAGTAGATTATGAGCAGGCTACATGTAAACGTCCTACAGCTGATAATCCTTATATGAATCCAACTCTTAAAGAATATGATACCTTTGATCCACCTGCTGCCTGCAATGCAGATGATGACGAAATAAAAGAATTAGCCGCTGAACAATTTAATCAGAATCTTTATGTGAATTGGGATGATTTGTATAATATCAAGAATTCACAAAGACAGTTTTACACCATCCCAATGCCAGCAATTCCAAATGATCAAGAGGGCCTTGCCAATTGGTTGTATAAGACGGAGTTGACTTGTAAAGAGGACCAAAGTCAATGTTTGCGCGTTGAGCATCTTCGCTTTAAGCGTCATATATGATGCATCTACGTCATCATTATCTCAATCTTCTAATGTTACTTATCATCATATCCATGTCGATAATTATATCTCTAAATGGTATTTCAATATTCAGTTCAGTAAGTTTATCGACTATGTATTTATGATTTTTCTTTAGTTTAATGGTATACGGAATTACTATTAATGTCACTTCATTAATTTTACTAAGTTCTATTTTTTTCTTATCACGTTCTTGCAAACTAATAAAATCATCTTCTGTTTTATGAAATAGTTCAGTAAATTTATAATGTTGAACGCCATTGTACTCAAAGGCAATACCTATTTTTTCATTATACCCGTCATACTCCAATCCATCTAAAAATTTCGGTCTACATTTCCTAAATTCCACTCCGAACAATATTCCAAAAATTTTTTTACATATTTGTTCATTCAAAAATGTTTTACATCCAGGACACCAATGACTAGAATTCTTGATATTTCCAGCATCAGAATACCATTCATGTCCATTTTTACATTTCCACTGTAAAGGTTCTTTGTTATTAATATATTCTTTCGATAAACACTCACCACCATTTTTCCTTGCGAGTTCTTGCATATCTTTGATAGTTAATTTTTCTTTTCCTAGACACATTTTACAGTGATTGTCACCAACGAAAAATCCTGACGGATGTGCAGACTGCATATGTCCAACAGAACAAATCCAATCCATTTTATTTTCACACCCTTTGTATGTTTTTTCAGTGACTAAACAAATACCTCCTAATTCTTCAATCCTTTTTTTGTATTTATAAAATGCTTCCATCCTTTTTTCATGTTTATAGCATTCGATACACCAATTATCCTGTTGAATTTTATTAGGCGTCATAGAAAATTTATGTCCTCGTTTACATTCAATATCTAAATCAGTTTCATTATTAATATATCTATCTGATAATAATTTACCTCCTTTTTTCTCAATAAGATCCTTAAATTTATTGAAGTAATTTCCATATCTTTCAGTTAATCTCTCATCACAACATTTTTGACATCTTACAGCGACCTTCAAATCAGATGGTAATTTGTTATTCAAATGGTCATTAACACAGTAATATTCAATTCGTGTTCTAGCATTTTTGTAAGAATCAGTTATGACCTTACCACCATTCTTTTCGATTAATTCTTTGTAAAAATTGTAGTATTCTTGTTGCGTTTCATTCATTTAATTATATAAAATGGTTTATGACTATGACTTTATATAATTCGGAAATATTTATTTCAACATTTATTTATTTATTTTAATAGTTTATGACTTCAGGCGTAGATTCTAACACATGAATTCCATCATTGATTTACCCATATACTATTTATGTGTTGATTTCAACGCCTTATTCTAATCTAACAAAATAAAAATTGAAAATATTAATAAATAAAACATCAAACAAATAAATAACTAAATAAAAATCAAACCAATAGACAGTTATGAATCCACAAGAACAATATGATTTAATTTCTCATCGAATTAGTCCAGACGATATTGTCGGGAAATCATATTTGATGGAAAAATTACAAGCTGGAAAACAACTCAAAGGATACGTCGGTTTCGCTCCTACCGGTAGATGTCATATTGGATATGCCAGTCTTTTGCTTAAAGTAGCACAGTGTCTCGATGCAGGGTGTGAAATAATTATTCTTCTTGCTGATGTTCATGCATTCCTTGATGCCCGTAAAAGTGGTTTGGAAGATGAAGCAAAAACTGAATATTACAAACAAATGATTACCGAGCTACTCAGACTGTTAAATGCAGATCTATCAAAAGTTAAATTTGTAAAAGGTTCCGAATACCAATATTCCAAACCGTACATGCAGGATTTACTGAGGTTGCTTAATACCATTTCAATAAGTAAAGCAAAACATGCTGGTGCAGATGTTGTAAAACAGGCAGAGGATCCTTTATTATCTAGCCTTGTTTACCCATTAATGCAATCCCTTGACGAAACACATCTTGATCCAGATCTCGACTTTGAGCTCAGTGGGACGGATCAACGTCATATCTTCATGTTTTCAGTCGATTATGTAAACAAATCAAAAAATAAAAAAATGACATACATTATGAACCAATTAGTTCCTGGACTGTCAAAAGAATCATTAAGAAATCCAGAAACTAAAGTAGTCACAAGCCAAAAAATGTCATCATCTGATTCAGTCGGAAAATTAGACCTTCTTGATACGCCAAAAGAAATCTTAAACAAGCTTAAAAAGGCTTATTGCCTCGAAGGAGACGCTGAAGATAATACAGTTCTTGTAATGTGTAAGCATATTATTTTTCCGGTTCTCGAAAGATTAAATAAACAATTTGTTATTGCCAGAGATGAAAAATATGGAGGTAATCTAGTAATTAACTCACATGATGAACTATATGCATTATTTGCTGATAAATCAATTCATCCAAGCGATCTGAAGAAATCGGTTGCAAATATTATTACTGATTTGTTTGAACCAATAAGACAACATTTTTCAACAAATGATATGGTTAAATTACTTGAACAAGCATATGGAAAATAAATAAAAAATTACAACATAAACATTAAATAGTCTGGTTCATATTCTTTAATGTAAGGATATACTTTCTCTATTTCATCAATACCTTCTTCCTTTTTGGGTTCTACGTAATATTTTTTATACATAGCATATGCAATTTTTGGTATTGAATTTTTATTATATTTGTACATACGATATGCGGCATTATGCATTGCGAAATCAAGACTAACATCGAATATAATACATCTTACATAATAACCATATTTTTGCGCTAATTTTATATATTCGGCTCTTGTATCCTTTGAACTATTTGTATTATCTACAACAATAGAAGAGTCTAATCCCATTTGTTTTTTTGCTTCAGCTAGACATTTACTTTTTGTTTTTAGTGTATCTTGGTTAATTCTAACATAACCGTGTACATTGACTAAAATATCTGAATAAGTAGATTTACCAGATCCCTGAAGACCAACTAATAAGATGATTTCTTTATCTTTTTTAACAAATTCTTTATTATTATTTTCGGTAAATTTTTTGATTTCATCATGTACAGAATAAATTATTTGTGGAATTTTTACAGCAGCTTTATTAAATAGTTCTTCTGGCGTATAGAATTTGACGCCAGAGTTTAAAGCAAATTTTATGTCACAATCACTGTGGTCGAGTGCTCTACCGCACGCGTCACCACAATAAAATGATTTACTTTTATCGACATTTTTTTTGATAAAAGTTTTTTCAATGACATCCCAGAAGGACGGTAAGGGTTTACGAAATTTATCATGTGAAGTACTTGATAAAATAATAATCGGTACATTTATGATACTGACTATATTTTCTAATTTTATTTTCCATTCTCTACATCTTTTTTCATTATCTGTCAAACCAGATTGATTAGTAACAATTACTATTTGATACTGATTTTCGTGATAATATCGTACATCTTTTACGACACTATCACTAAAAAAACTCCAATCATTTTCATCTATAGGATATTTTTTTCCGGACTTACATGATATTAATGTCCCATCAAGATCAAAACATGCTATCTTATTTTGATCATAAACTTTAAATTCATCAAAACGAAACTTACCTAACAAATAATCATTAAAATCCCATTCTACACCAACCATGAAATAAATTATTGTTTGATTTGTATTTTATTTATATTTATTCGACTTACATCATTAATTTGAATTGATATATAATTTGATACATTAGATTTCAATTTTTAGTTTTTTTCATTGTATATTGTGTTCAAATAATCATTATATAAGTCGTATCATTATATATACATAATAACTTCATATAAAATGAATCATAATATGTCGAGATTCGAACAAGATACTTTATTAAATCAACGAAATAAAAAGGGAACACCAAAAGATTTTGGTGAAAAACAAATGATCGATAGATTTGGATATCATAATAGTAATAAAAGAGATGAAGAATTCAATGATGATAATGGTGATAATTTTGACGAGTATAATACAAATTCTTCATCAAAATTGAAATTTAAATCAAAACTAAAAAAAGGTGAAATAACAGGCGAAGATATGCAAACAGATGAAGCTGAATGTGGTATGCCGATAAGAAGTTCATATTATGGTAAAAAAATAACAAAAAATCCATTGAAATCAAAATCGAACAGATTAGATTTTGATCTGTACAATGAAGAGACGGTTGATGAAGACACTGATGGAAACAAAGTAAAATATTATGATCCGAGCAATAGGATGGGAGACAGTAATTTAAATAATTTAACTGGATCAGACAATTTCGGTACATTGGACAGTGGTGCTAGCTATAGTAGATTCGATATAAGAAATACTGATACAGTTATACCAGAGTTATACGGTTCAGATTCTGGTTCATTCATAAGTAACAACTCTAATAAATTTGTTATTCAATTTAACAATTTATTGCAGGAGCAGTTGAACAATACTAAATTTTGTGTATCTGCTTTCAGTTTGTATACATTATTCGGTGCACTATATGTAATGTCGAAGGGGAAAACAGAAGCAGATATATATGATTATTTTGGTATGATATCAAAAGATAACATATATGATGGATTGGAATATATAAACAAAATAAAGGATAAATTAGCTGATCAAATAGTGTTAAAACATATTATATTTGTTAACAATAACCATAAAATAAATCCACAGTTAGTTGATTATTTGAAAAAAATAGTTAGTATAAATCAGATTGCAACAAATTATGCAGATAAGGAATACAATACAATCAATGCTTATATTAATAAAATATCATCGGGAACAATATCGCCAATATCAAAAAAAGTAATTGAAAATGCTGATATATTGTGTTCGACTATTGGGTACATAAAACCCATATGGACACAACCATTTGAGAAATCATTCGATACTAAATTCAAACTGTTGGATGGAAGATATAAAATGGCAAGGATGTTAAGTCAAAATGACGGACAATTTGACTATTGTGAAGATAACATTAATCAAATATTAGAAATTAAATGTGTTGATAAGTTATCTATGGGTATTATTTTACCTAAAGATTTTACCGAACCAAATGTTAAAAATATTGATATCGCAACATATATTAAAGAACTTAAACCTACATCTTTGGATCAGGTATGTATCCCGTCTTTTACTGAACAAATAAAAATAAAATTTACAAATATATTGTATCAAAGTGGTCTAAGAAGCGTTTTTATAAATATGAATCTTCCCGAATTTATTAAGGATGATGTCCATATAAGTGATATAGTACAAAATATCACTGTGATTGTTGCAAATACGAATAACGCTAATAATAATAAACGGTCACGTATGCGTTCCGGAATATCGAATGTCAGATTTATTGCTGATCATCCTTTCATATATTACTTTAGACTTGTACCCACAAATACATTAATTTTGATGGGATATTTTACATAAATTTAATTCAATTTAAATTGTTTGAATGAGATTTTATAGATTTTATTATCTTTTGATAACAATGTATAAACTGATTCTATTTTATTTGTTTGTTTATAGGTGCCATTTAATATAAAATGATATTTATTTTGAATTCCCTTCAGAACAAATTGCAATCTATCATTCGGATCGAACGATAACATTGTCCGACAATATGAATTTGGTTTAATTTTATTATTATACTCCCTTTGTAGATTTTTGCTCGATATATCTACTTCTTCAACATTTATTGAATAACCAAAACTTTTAAACCATGGATCTGGAAAACGAAGATCGTCGTGAGTGACTGTCTTATATACTTCATAATCCATTTCATAATCTTTTTTATCAGTTGTTTCCATATCGTATGTATTATTTTTAATCATTTCAAGAATATACATTAATCCTTCTAAATATACTGTAAGCAATATCTCAAAACAAAATGTTACCATATCATTATCCATTTGCCCATTTTCTGGTGAGGATGGAAGAATTTGTTTACTACATGGATCACTCGGTTTTTGTGCAAAAATCATTTTTGCTAATTCTTCCGGTGACATTTCGCCCAATTCTGGATTAATCAATCCGTCCATAAATAATATTATTTATATAATCAATAATGTTTAAATGCATTATATAATAATCTAATTCTATTTATATAATTTATTGCCTATAAAATTCTAATTCAACGATGAGTTCAGAAACTTCTAAATATTATTCCGACATGTTCGATTGTTCTGGCATATGGCTTGAACCCAGATTACAAGAATATATTAAAAAAAAACATTATTATAAAAAAAACAATATTCAAACTGAAATAAGTCTGGAGCAAGAATATAATATTACAAAAGAGGATATTAAAAGAATAAAAGACGTTTTAAAAGGTAAAAAAGATGTATATAATCATAAAAAACAGGACGATTACGCAGAAGAATTTGAAGTAAAAGGATTTGACACAGATCCAGATGAAATATATAAATCAGATCCGAGATTTAAAAGGTACTTAACAAAAGTTCAAAGAGATAAAGATGCAGCAAAACAAAGACATAATTATGGTGATATGGATTTTTATTTCGATAAAGTAATAAACGATTACGATAATTATCATGATAACAATCCTGAAGAACCTGCAGTAAATACAGACTCTGAATCTTTCAAAAATTACGATGCATTCAGTTATAATAACAATTATGATAGTCAAGAATTTGTACCCGACTATGTCTCGAACAATGTTGACGATATGGATAATATTGATGTTATTGGTTCTGATAGAATTAATTCCATAAATAATCGTATGAATAAACCTATGAATAAACCTATGAATAAACCTATGAATAAACATATGAATAAACCTACGAATAAACCTATGAATAAATCTATGAATAAACCTATGAATAAATCTATGAATAAACCAATTAATCAAACAGAAAAAATGAGATATATGAAAAATTATGAGGCATGTGATGACTATGTAGATTCGGAGCCTGTGTATGACGATGTTGATGAATTTGATAAATATCATGGTGAACCTAATAGAGCAGCAGCCGATACAAAATTAAGTCGGGACTACTCAATGACAAATATTTATAAATATTCCAATCCATTGAGATCGCAAATGAGAAGAATATACGATAGTTATCCACCAACGGTTCAAAATAATTTAAGAGTTTATCCTATGAAAAATAACACACCGCGTAAACAACCTACCATGCATGATCCAAGAGTTGGAGGTGTAATAGGTGATCTAGAAACATACGCAACAAAGATAAATAAAACGTATCAATACAAATCGGAAATGGATGATGAATCGAAACTTGTAATACCATGTGTTAATTCAAAAGGAAAAAATTATATAAATACTGCAACATATAAATCAATGCCTTATATGGGAAGAGGTGATGGAGTGAGGGATGTTTCTATCGAGACGGAAATGTTGCAGGGAGTTTCGGGAAGGACACGAAGATATTCTGATGACAAAACACTTGACCAACAATATTTGGAACAAAATTCTGGATTGCCTGCAAGAGGTGCGAAATCACTCGGATACAAAAATCCGGTCGAACATTATTTCGATTATGTAAGTGATGATGTTCAAGATCCTGATCATGTTTGTTTTGATCGCGGAATTCCTACACGTCTCGATAATCATTCTACAGCTAGACCAAAAAAAATGATGCATAGGAAAATTTACCAATAAAATACAAATATAATATTACATAATATCTTGTAATTTTCCGCATTCAGTCATACACTGTGATTTAGTCCAAATATTCGGATCATCACTCGAATCATTAATCGTATATGCACATGTCGCCACGACATTTGTCATAGTTCCGTCGTAATTTTGTGATTGCCAATTATTCGATGTATCAACTTGACATGCCATGACTCCTGGCCGTTTTGAAACAAATCCTTGTTTGCCCAACAATCCTCTATATGCCACTCTATCGCGGCCTATGTATGGTTGAAGACTGGATGGCAACATAATTTCTTCATACTTTTTATAAAATTGTTTTGTGTTATCCAAACAACCGGAACCAGGTATTTGTTCTTCTTTAGATTTTTCGATTGTTCCTGGTAACAACATATAATTTTCTTCACTTATTGATTCAGAAGCTGTTTCCGGTTGTATTTCAGAAATCACTTCTGAGGTGGAAAGTACTGGTACTGTTTCTGATATATTTTGAGGTGATGTGACATTAAACCTAAATTGACTATTTTTTATTTCTATAAAAAGATGTTGAGTCGGTTGTAATATAATTGGATTGCTATAATACGTTATACGAATCGGTATATTTTTTGTGTTTGTTATGTTAATAATTTGCGATAGTTGATTTATTTGATTAGTGGTGATAGAAGATCCATTGGACACAATGAAATATACAGTTGAAAATTCCTTACCGACTTCGCCGGTGACACTGAATTCTGGTAATAATTTTTGTATTTGTGTATCGGTTAATGAAAATTGACCGAAACGTATATTAATTTCATTTTGTTGAACATCTGACGATTTCATATTTATTGCTATATTTCCGTACACTGTATTATTTATTTCGAATGATTTACTAGGCTCTTCCATTTCAGGTAGAGCTGTATCCACAACATTAGTAAGACTATCAACAAAATTAGTCAAAGCTGTTGTTACATCCATATTTTCTTTATATTTTTCACGTGCAATAAAAACATTATATAATATAGCAATAAATAATGCAATTCCAATAATTACTAAAAAAATTAGTATAATTCGATATATATATTCTGTGTTTTGTTCCATATTATTATAATTTATAGAATGATAATAATAAAGTTATAGAATTTATTTTTTTGTTATAATATAATATATCCTTATATTATATAAAAAATCCAAATGGAAGAAGTAAAAGTTAGAAATCCTGGAAAACAAGAATATAGATCCGTTAAAAAACCTCAGGGTACCCCTAGATATCCATCTGCTCGTTCAGGTCCATTGATGAATTATGAATGTACTAATAAATGTAATACATGCCCGAGTATTGGTTCGTTTAATAGATTAACTTATGATAATTGTGCTTACACTGAAGATTTACATCAAAGTACAAGTCCATTACTTTACCAAATGTCAAGATATAAATTTGAGAATTGTTCAGCATGTACATATGATGGCACATATTATGCACCATTCGATTTAGTCGATTATGAATCCGAATTGAAAAATATAACAAGACCGGGTTCTTTGTGTTCAAATATGAAATATTCTCCAACGTGCAAAAAGTCTGAATTATGTACTAGTACTTTTGATCCGAGCGTTCCAATTGTGTATGCTCCAGATGTCTGCCCAGTCGTATGCAATAACATTAGAAAGGTCAAATCCCCAGGATACAGATTAGAAAATTCTGTTAAATGCCCGAGTCCAAATATTAGGAATTCAGCATTGAGAATGAAAAAAAGTGAACGCCCTCAAAGAAAACAAGGAGAAATGACACTCGCTCAAAAACACATGGAAGAAGAAAATGCTTTATTAAGACAAGTCGAAGAGGAATTAATGTCAATTTAAATATTTGTCTACTAAATAAAAAATTGAAATTTTATTCGGAAAAACTCTAATTTGTTTATTTATTATTATATAATCGGATAAATAAAAAATTGAAATATATACATTATGATGTCACATTTATAAAGAATGCAATATAGATAAATAATACCAATATGGCATTTCAAAAAAGATTGGCTCGAGAAGCTCAAGATTTTAAAAACAATAAAGAATGTATTGTTAATGGTATTTCTATTGAGCAAAAGGGCGACAGTTTAATTGAATGGACGGCAACTATTAATGGTCCAAAAGATACACCCTATGAAAACGGTCATTTTAAACTAGATATTAATATTCCATCAAATTACCCATTCAAACCACCCAATGTTCGTTTTCTAACGAAAGTATTTCACCCAAATATTTCTAGTGATGGCAGTATATGTCTTGATATTTTGAAAGGTAATTGGAGTCCAGCTCTAACTCTTGATAAAGTTTTGCTGTCAATTGTTTCATTACTTGAATCACCCAATCCAGATGATCCTCTTGATGGTAACGCTGCATCGTTATATAAGAAAAATAAAAAGAGTTTTGATGACACAGTTAAGCAGTATATTAAAGAATATGCAACTAAAAAAGATAATTAGAGATAATTAGAGATAATTAGAGATAATTAGAGATCATCAGATTTCAATTCGATTAATTTATTTTATTTATTTTTATTTAGTTTATTTATTTTATGTGATGGTCAATAAGTTATAGTTATTATATAGTACTTTAATTTTATGATTTTTTTATTTGAAATATATTTTAAAATAATAAACTGTTATTTTTTTAATGTCAGATATATATATATAAATAAAGCCATAAAAAATGAACAGAATGGGTTATTCAAGTAGATTGGGGTACGAAGATTCGTGCGCCTATGAAGATAAATTAACGGAAAGCACTGGCCCCCTAAAACATATATTAGATCCTACAAGAGTTATGAACTGTGATGCTTGTTTATCCACATTAGGACCTCGTACAAGTTTCATGGGTTTTGGTGTCAGTACACCCGTCGGAAATAGACCAGCACAAGCACAAGCTGGGGAAGTAGTTAATATCGAATCAATTCTTAAAAATTTAAATGTCAAAAAAAGTAAATGTAAAAAGGATGAGGCTAATCCAATTGATGTAACTAAATTTAAACTAAAGAATCCTCGTGTGTGCAATGATTTTTTGAATCCGTTATCGTCAAAACTATCGTACCCACCGGCAAATTATAGAGATGTTGGTATTAATAGATTTTATAACTTGAATAAAAATCCACAAAAAAATATATTTTGGAACTTTTCTGAAAACACAACATTACAAATTAAAGACAATTTCTTTGATGAAATTCCAGAAATGTGGAGTCTTTTACCAAGTTTACCACGCGAACTAAAAGGTAGACCAAAACCAATGGATTTAATAGTGGAAAATCCGCCAGTGAACGAGTTCTTACCTAAGAATTTTAGACAAAGAATAAATAGAGCATAATAGCGCAATTGCCCAGTTAAATTTTATTTCTAGATCAAGTATAATATAGAACACTATATTGTATTTGGATACTTTATGGATCAAATATATGAAAGTTTAGAAACAATGCCCTCAAATAAAACTAGAGGGAAAACCCTAATCAAGACACCAGGGAATAATTTTATAAATATATATAACTCTGATAACACGAAAAATGTATTACATGATCAGGATAGACGTGCTGCCAAACGTTCTAGGGATGCCAATCATTCTGTAAAAACTGGAGTCATTCCCCCTTTTTATAATCAAAAAGATGAAGTCCGCACACGAATTTCTGTAAATAAAAATGAACCGATAGAAGGGTTTCAGAATATTAAAAGAAATAAAAATAATAAAAATAATAAAAATAATAAAAACAAAAAAGTTATGGAGTCCGATTCAGAATTTTCGGACGATCTTTTAAGTTCTGATAATGAATCGGTGAGATCTATAGATTCGAGAGATGAATTGATGACTTATAGGAGTAACATAACTATGGATGTTCCAAATCAACCAGCATGTTTTATGAATAGATGTGAAAATCTTAAAACAAATGTGCATACGAGGAAGGATGATAACAATAATTTTTTGACACAGTTCGATGATTTACGGTTTGATAATCCAAATGGTCCGGCATCTTTTAATGGTGTTCCAGAACAAGCAGGAAAACATGCGGGTAAAGCTAGATACGAAGTAGAGAGAAATTTAGCTTTGAAGGGTGGTTTTTCTAATTTTGGTAATTTTGATAATGAGCGGGGTAACGACATGACGTTCGATGTTGTATCGAAAGATGACCAGATAAGATTTAACGCTAATTTACAACCGTTCTTTAAAGATTCAAGTTATGGTTTCGATAGATTTTCAGAAGAACAGCGCAATGAGCAAAGTCAAAGAAAAATGGAAACATTCACGGGAAGCATAGATAATATAGATTATCGTCCGAGAGTGGAACGTAAACCGTTATTTAATCCAACTTATGGACAAACAAATATGTATGGTCAACCAGTTATGACAGATTTTTATGAGAAACGTTATCTTGCCGTTCCGAGTAAAGAGCGTAAAAAGGAGAAACCGTTTGAACCGACTAAAGTTACTCCAGGTCTCGGTTTAGGCGCAAATGCTGTATCCACGATGGGTATAAATGGCGATCCCTTCAGAGTTTTGCCCAAGACAGTCGATCAATTGCGTACCCTAAATAATCCCAAATTAACATATGGAAGACCAATAATTCCCGGTATGAAAGGAAGTAGAGGTCCAGTTCCATCTAAAATGTTTAAAAGAAGACCATTAACATTCATGGAATTGGGTCCGGAATGGTTGATTAAAGGTGTTGGTGATTACAGAGCAGCTTCACTATCCGGTCAAGTGAATCCCAAAAATATGGCAACAGTTAATCGTGGTACACAAGCAACTCCCCACGTCGGTCCTGCTAAATTACATACCGATTTACCCACAATGGAATCACTTATTGCGAAATCTAAAGATCCACTAAGACAGAACTACAGACAAGCTGATCCACGTAATATTTCACTAGTTGAAGGAAAAAAGGGTGTAGCATTTGATCCAAATGATATACAAAGACAAACGATGAGAGAGGTGTATGCAAAAACGGATCGTGCTGGTGCAGCTATGGGGCAACCTCAATTTGATAAAAGTAAGGCCCAAGACTTTAATGATGTATCGAGAATGACTCAAAGAGAAGCGTATGCGAAAACAGATCGTGCAGGTGCAGCCATGGGTCAAGGACAGTTTGATAAAAATAAGGCTCAAGATTTTAATGATGTATCGAGAATGACTCAAAGAGAAGTTTACGCAAAAACAGATCGCGCGGGTGCAGCAATGGGTCAAGGGCAATTTGATAAAACGAGAGCACAAGACTTCAATGATGTCACTAAAATGACACAAAGAGAAATATACTCTAAATTTGATCGCGCTGGAGCAGCTATGGGCCAAGGAGAACTAGACAAAACTCGTGCCGTTGATTGGAATGACGTATCTAAAATGACACAACGTGAAATCTATGCAAAGAATGATCGTGCCGGAGCTGCGATGGGTCAATCTCAGTTCGATAAAACGAGAGCGGAGGATTTTAGTGATGTCACGAAAATGACACAACGTGAAGTTTATTCAAAGAATGATCGTGCAGGAGCTGCAATGGGTCAACCTCAGTTCGATAAAACAAGAGCGCAAGATTTTAACGATGTAACAAAAATGACTCAACGTGAAATTTATTCAAAGAATGATCGTGCCGGTGTCGGTCTCGGTCAGCCTCAATTTGACAAAACGAGAGCACAAGATTTTAATGATGTAACTAAAATGACACAAAGAGAAGTTTATTCAAAGAATGATCGTGCTGGTGTTGGTCTTGGTCAACCTCAATTTGACAAAACGAGAGCACAAGATTTTAATGATGTAACTAAAATGACACAAAGGGAAGTTTATTCAAAAAATGATCGTGCTGGTGTTGGTGTTGGTCAACCTCAATTTGATAAAACGAGAGCGCAAGATTTTAATGATGTTACGAAGATGACTCAACGTGAGATTTACTCAAAAAATGATCGTGCAGGTGTTGGTCTCGGTCAATCTCAATTCGATAAAACAAGGGCACAAGATTTTAATGATGTAACGAAGATGACTCAACGTGAAGTTTATGCAAAAAATGATCGTGCTGGAGCCGCCATGGGCCAATCTCAATTTGACAAAACGAGAGCACAAGACTTTAACGATGTTACTAGAATGACTCAACGTGAAGTCTATGCAAAGACAGATAGGGCTGGTGCCGGTATAGGACAAGGAGAATTCGATAAAACGAGGGCTACCGATTGGAATGATGTATCTAAAATGACGCAACGTGAAGTCTATGCAAAAACAGACAGAGTTGGTGCTGCAATGGGTCAAGGACAATTTGATAAAAACAGAGCTATTGATTGGAATGATGTAACAAAAATGACACAACGTGAAGTTTATTCAAAAACAGATAGAGCAGGTGCTGCAATGGGTCAAGGACAGTTTGATAAAAATAAGGCACAAGATTTTAATGATGTAACAAGAATGACACAGCGTGAAGTTTATGCAAAAACAGACAGAGCGGGTGCCGCAATGGGTCAAGGACAGTTTGATAAAAATAAAGCGGCCGACTATAATGATGTAACAAAAATGACACAAAGAGAATTATATGCAAAAACAGACAGAGCTGGTTCTGCGATGGGTCAAGGACAATTTGAAAAGAATAAATCGGCCGACTATAATGATGTAACAAAAATGACACAAAGAGAACTATATGCGAAAACAGATAGAGCGGGTGCAAGTATGGGTAAGGCACAATATGAACAAACTAGAGCTGTTGATTGGAATGATATACCAAGTATCCCGCAAAGGGAAATATATGCAAAAACGGATCGTGCTGGTGTAATAAATAATAGTGTATATGATAGAACAAGAACAAGATTGGATGTTGAAAACATGTTACTTAATGTTAGCAAAGAAAATTTGTCAAGAGGGAGAGAACCGACAACTTCAAACTATAATAAAGGACCAATAATAGATTATACAATGGTGAGTACTTGTGATAAAACACAAATTAACCGTGATTTGTATCCCGATAACAAATTTGATTCACAAAAAAGAATGCCGAGCAATTATACGAGATTCCCTCAACGAACACCAGTCGATACTTGGCATTTCTATACTCATGTAGAAGAAAATCTAAGAGGTAACCCATATGTGAACAATGTTATACACCAATCTCCTCAAAATTAAATACAAATAAATTGTGTAGTAACTGAATTTAATAATATTATTTTATTCAGTACATTAAAATATAGATAAATTAAATCTCAACCATTATATTGATTTTAGATTTTTTGCTTAATTTTTTTGAATTAATCGTTTTATTCGATTTATTGGTTTTCGTTTTATTTATTTTTCCACTCAGAATATTATTTATAAATTCATCATCACTATCGTTATTAATATTTACATTTTCTGGAATATTATACTCCAAATCATAATCCGGTTCTCTATCTATCAAGTTGTTGTGGCTATTAAAGACTTTATTATTAGTATTATTATTATCATTATTATTATTATTATTATTATTATTACCGATGCTATTACTTTTATTATTAATATTATCGTTCAAATATTCTAAAATTGTCGAATTAGTCAGTGTGTTATTTTTATTTATTTCTCCGTAATGTTCAAGTAAATATTTATTTATAAAATTATACGCCATAATAATTTGATTACATGATCGAGCCCCTGTTATAATGATCGCACCACTTTCAAAAACGAATATGGAAATCGTTTTTTCAGGATGTTCAAATTTAATATTTACACATGCATGAATAATCGGATCAAATGAACATTTAACGTTATCCTGAAGTAATATAGCAAACAAATTGTCACGGTCTATTTCAAAACCTATCGAAAAATTACTATTTATCATACATATTTTGAAACCATACACATTTTCCGCCTTTAATGTTGTTATATTTACTACAAACGGTTTTTCTTCTATTTTGTTACTTTTATAATTTACAATAGCCTTTACCGTTTTTAACTCATCAAATAATGTAGTTATTGCTTCCGCAACAGATTCAATACTTTTGCATCCAGTCATTTGAATAGATCCGTTTAAAAATAATTTAACGTTCAATAATCCACTTTTTGTCTTGACCTGTATTGAAACTTGATTATAAAATGCTTTTTTTCCTTTCTTTTTATTTTTCTCTGTTTGTGATTTTGTTAATAATGTTCTATTCGTTGTGAGATCATCTGATTTACCATGTTTAACTGATATAATCGATGTGTGTTTGAGATCAATATATCTTGCTATATTATACACATTGAATATTGTATCTATCTTACATACGATTGTCATTGTAGATATTAATACATCATTCGGTAAATGTTCAAGATCATTGTTGAATATAATTTTATGTTTTATTACATCAATACTCATTGTATAATTTTTTAATTAATACATTTTTTATATAGCAATTTTATCTCTTTAAGTAAATTAATCAATTTTTTATTTAAAAAATTAAAAAAAATTGATTAATAATTATATTAATCAATAAATATACATATTTATTTAATCTGGACAACGACTTACGAGTAACTGATTAATTAACCTGATCTATTATGTCTACAAAATTGTATATAATTAGACACGGTGAGACTTATAAAAATGATCTCAAAAATAGAAGAAATTCTAGTGTGATTAATATAGATGGTTCAAATAAAGTCGATAAAATTGATAAAATTGATAAAATTGATAAAATTGATAAAATTGATAAAATTGACAAAGTCGATAAGGCTGAAAAAAATAAATCTGATCTCAGTTCTTTACTGATAATTGATAAAAACTGTAAATTAAACCAAACTGGTAAAATACAATCCAATATCGTGGGGGATTATTTAAGTGACGCAAAAATTGTAATATCTGCAGTATATTCATCACCTCTTCTTCGCGCCGTAGAAACGGCTGACATAGTAACAAAACATTTAGGTAATTGTACATCGGACGTTGAAGTAGAATTCATTGTCGATGATAGATTATTTAGTGGGAAGAAAGATAAGGTAATGAGCAAAGAACATTTAACACATGATATTCTTGAACTATTGAACGAAATAGTTGTCCAATATGAAGGAAAAAACATACTTATAGTAACACATAATCATATTATTGACATTATTGGTAATATAATAAATGAAACAGACGGTCAAATGAATCAAAACTCTAAGGCTGAAAATTGCAGTATTAGTTGTGTCGATTTAATACACAAGTATGATGAAAATATGGAATCAAATAAGATCGATACGATGAAAATATTATCTTGGTGTAAAAAAATAAAGGTGAGTTACGAATTAATTTAAATTATTATACTGATGAGTATATAATTATTTAATTTATGTAAATTAATTTGTATCGATATAATAAAAAGCAATATAATAATTAAATAATTATATTGCTTTTTATTATACTGATGAGTATATAATTATTTAATTTATGTAAATTAATTTGTATCGATATAATAAAAAGCAATATAATAATTAATCCATGACAACAAATAATCTTGCAGTATATTTAGATAAAATAGAAAGATGTGTAAACTATGATTTAAATTGGGGTAATGTAGTCGATTTGTTTATTCCACAAAGAGAAATTTTTCAATATTTGTGTATTTCACGTGACAAAACATATTTATTTATAACATCATTCGTTAGGTGCTTTATTTATTTATTCTTATTGAAACTTGTTTATGATTCATATTTTTATGATGTTAAATATAATGAACCAAATGATTATATATATGTGCTATTTATTTTTTTAATTGTGGCGAGTATTGTAAATATTATGTTATTGTTTGTTGTTATGTTTAAAAATGTAAAAAAAAATAGATATTCTTTAACGCCTAACATTGTACCTTACTTTGGTTCAGGAGATCAAGCTGGACGCGTAATGACTGATATTTATCCAGAGTAGAAACAGTTTTTGAAGTTGTTGTCTGCCATTTTTTTCCTTGGTTTGGATGATTATCAATAACAAAATAATCTCCTCGCGTTTTAGATGCTTCACAGTAGTAACAATATTTAGGTATGTCTGTCTGTTTCAAACCACTTAGTCTTGGTAGTTTGGAAAATAATATTTTTTTTCTTTCATTGTCCCTATTATTTGAATTATTTGAATTATTTGAATTATTTGAATTATTTGAATTATTTGAATTATTTGAATTATTTGAATTATTTGAATCACTAGAATTACTAGAATTATCGGAATTATCGAAATTGTTAGAATTATTCGAATTATTAAAATTATTAAAATAATTTGAGAAAGAAATAGTCTTGAGTAATTTTTTTTCAGCACTGGATAAATCATTTAATTTGGGTTCGAGGTATTTATCTGTAATATTTTCTATATTTATTTTATGCAAATGTTCATATCCAGCTTTCGATATTATATTATAGAATGATGATACAAGATCTTTGCCTGTTTGAGTATATTCTCCATTCATACAATATTCATCAAATAATTCTGGATTTTCCATTTTCAATTCACGTAAAAATTTTTTTGCTTCTTCTAATTTATATCTCAACGACACTTTTATACTTGAAGTTGTTTTCCACGATATAGATCCTATTTCAATAATAAAACGATCACCGTGAGATCCATTTGGTTTTATATACCATACATATGTAGGTATTTCATCTGGATCGATATTCGAATTTTCTGGTAGTTCAATTATTCTTTTCTTTTTTTTGAGATTTTTGTTTGTATTTTTATCGGTGTCATCATACATTAGATTAATTCGTCTATTATCAATACCAAATTTATTTATATGCACGATCGGTTTTTTTTCACCATCTTTGTTTTTAATATTATTATTACAATCATCCAATGATTTAAAGACCAAAACAAGTTCATGCAAATATATTTCGCTGTTTGTATTATTTATAATGTGACGAGTAACAACAGCGCCACAATCATTTATATACCATGATTTATTAATATTTTTGATTTGTTTGAAATCGTTCCAATCCATGATTACAGGGACACCAACATTTTTATATTTGAGTTCAAAAATGCTGTAATTTTTGTTACTATATTTAATCTTTTTGTAATCCATTAATATTATACTACATTTTTATTTGTTTTTGGGTGGAATTAACATACCCCTCAGTTTATGTACAATAGGTTGATATCAAAAAATTGAAATATGTAATATACTGCAGATCCTATAATATTTGGAATATAAGCAATTCACAGACTTGAGCTTACAATTGAACGTTTTAACAGTCAAAACTAAATCAAACACCAAAATGTCTTCTTACAATGATACCTTTGAGGAGCAGGGCTGTGCCGAGGTTCGCCTTGGCAAGGCTTCCACCGACGACCTGTTGCTCAGTTTGCTTCGTCAGCTTGAGGGCTTTGAAACCGCAGTCGTGGTCTCTTCCAAGCCTGATTTCGAGGGGCATCAACCACTTTTTGAGCAAACCATTTTCGGAGACCTTAAGGGGCACTATGTGGAGCTCAAGAAGCTTTTCAAGACTTTCGGGGAGTTTTACGATCAACCCTACATGGAACTCTTCAAGTTTGGGCCTCGTAAGTTTGAGAACAAGGCTCCTCAGAACATCAAGCTTCCTGAAGTGAAGCTTCAGAAGCTCGCGGAGACTTTTGTCAATCGCTTCGATTACGGCACTCGTCGCCTCTTCCGCAAGAATGAGCCTAGGGAGTGGGCATCCAACGATGTTCACTACAATGGTCTCGCTTCTGCCGATCTGGTTGTTTTTGCTGAGGCAATTCTCCACTTTTGGGAGATTTTTGACGAGAAGTTCGCCGAGGCTTTCGGTCTTGCGATCAAGCATGCTGTCGATGTTACCAAGGCAGCAGCAGAGGCTTATCGTGTTGATCACCCTAAGGTGAAGTATGAGCCTCGCGTCAAGAAGCCCGCCAAGGAACCCAAGATTGTTCTCGAGGGTGATGAGGCACTTAAGGAGAAGGTTGAGCGTCCTAAGAAGGCTCCAACTATGTTCGGAGCAGCCCCTGTGGCCAATCCTTGGGTTGAGCGCAAGAAGCAGCACGATGCACAACACTTTGAGCAAATCGACACCACCGACGATGTTGCGGCGGTTGCTGATGCTGCTGTGGATCCAGATTGGAAGACCACTGGAAATCGAAAGGGGAAGGGCAAGGGCAAGGGCAAGGCTCAAGTCAACGAGCAACACAACGATCTCGTCGAGTTCGAGATGACGACTGCAAACGGTGAAAAGGTTGTTGTCAGGGGTCGACCAATCCATCAGGGCCATCAGGGACATCAGGGTCATCAGCAACATAACCGTGATGAGCGACACGGCGGACCAAATCGTCCACGTGGTCAACGTGGACAGGGTCAGCAGCCTCACGGTCTTGGTCAAGAAGCCTAAGACACAACATTTTTTCTATTTTTCTTTTCATTTACTTGAATAAATAATAAAATAAAATAAAGTAAAGTAAATTACATTAGTTTATTACACAATAAACCAATATAATTTATGACAATAAATTAATATACGCATTTTCGTTCACTTGAGGATTCCATGGCTTATTGCAATATGGACACTTAGCACCATACTTTGGACTGCACACCTTGAAACACAATTTATGTATAGCCTTGCCACAATCAGCTTTACACCAATCAATTTCCTCACCGTTATCTAAATCATCAAGACACAATGGACAAAGATCGTCTAAGTTCACGTCGACAACCGATGTTTTATTTGATTTTTTATGTGCGAGTTTATGATATTTACTCTTTATATTTTCACTTACACATACATTTTTATCAATATTATTTTTGTTTTCGATAAAATGGGCAAGTTCCTCGTTCGAATACAGTTCTTTATCACAATTGTCTGTTCGCAAGACTCGTTGAAATACAAAATAAATGTGTTTACATCTATTATTTTTTGTAGTATAATCAGGACATGTACATGTGGGTTTATTAGTGACAGAAACTGTATATACATTGCCTGTAAGCCCCATAATTAAATATTCGTAATCATTTTTTGTTTCTATTAAAAATAATTTTTGTTTTAATCCGCGATCTTTTCTCACATGGGTTTGGTAATCGTATTGTTTTGGTTCTATATATTCATCTATTTCTTCTATAATTTTGTTGGGTTTTTTGATAATTTTTGGTTCATCTAAAATTTCATCATCATATAATTTGTCCTTAGGTTCCTTTATTTTTACTTCTTCCTTTTTTACTATTTTTTTGACTATTATATTTTTGACTATTTTTTTTGGTTCGTCAATAATTTCATCATGTATTTCATCATATATGTCATCAGGTTCTTTTATTTTTACTTCTTCTTTTTTGACTATTTTTTTGACTATTATATTTTTGACTATTTTTTTTGGCGGTATATGTTTTTTTTGTAATTGGTCGATCTCATCAAGGTCATCAAATTTATTCATATATATATTTTGATTGTCGTGTATTTTATTACTTATTTAATTATTTTACTTGATTTAATTATATTTTATTTTTTATTCTTAAAATCAATTTTTTGTGTCAATATAAAGGTTTATAATTTCATTACAATATATATGTATAATCATGACTGGAGGATTAATAAATATTGTTTCATATGGAACCCAGGATATATATCTCGTCGGTACACCACAAATTTCATATTTTAAAGTAGTATATAGACGTTACACAAATTTTACAACAGAATCTGTCGAAGTTCCATTTGATGATGAAGTCGGATTCAATATTGTAAGTAATAAAGTGATACAACCTATAGGAGATTTAGTAAATAGAGTATATCTGAAGATTGAAATACCTGAAATATCATTTCAACGAATCGTAACACAACAACAAATTACAGAAGCAAATAATCAATATTTTATAGCCCAAGCAGAATATAAAAGATGGGTCGCGTTCATGACTGTAAATGCAAATGCATATAGAGCAGCCATTGATGTATTTAATGCATCTAATATTGTATTTTCTAGTGAAATGGTAAATGCCATTATTGATGTTTTTAATAGTTACTCAACAGATCCATTCGTAGAAAGCGCGATAACATATTTTTCGTCAAACTCACCTATTTGGTATATTGCTCCGATACAATTTAATTTACTGTTGATAGCTAATTCAATAGCGAATCCACAATTATATCCCAAACATCTTTTTAAAAGAACACTTGATGACGCAATAATCTACAGTACACAAATACAGGCGTACTATGAAAATCTTGTTAAGGTGACATATGCCAACCGTATTGACGTTGCAAATAGGAATTTCAAGTTTGCTTGGGTTGATAAATTAGGAAGTTCGATAATTGATCATATTCAGGTTGACATCGGAGGAGAAAAAATAGATAAACAATACGGCGAATGGCTAAATATATGGTATGAATTAGCAGGAAAAAAAGATTTGAATGATATATATGATAAAATGATTGGAAATGTACCGGAATTAACAACATTCGATAGAACGACTAAACCAGCTTACACATTAACCGTCCCATTGCAGTTTTGGTTCAATAGATTCAATGGACTAGCTCTTCCTCTTGTTGCATTACAATATCACGAAGTTACACTTACTGTTAAATTCAAAGAATTCAAACAAGTTGCATACATCGAGGATATGAGTAAATATACAGATGTCAATTTTAGACCTTCAGTGAACTTAGATGATTTATTCGAAGAATATGGTTACCATATAAATGCTTCTTTATTAATCGATTATGTATATATTGATGGGTTGGAACGCAGACGATTCGCTCAATCGAGCCATGAATACCTTATTGATCAATTACAAGTGATCGATATAAATGATATCGATCGTGATAATATTCAAATACGTCTCGATTTTAATAATCCATGTAAAGAAATAATATGGGTAATGCAAAAAAATGCCTACGTCAACAATGCAAACGGATTCACGAAATGTCGATGGGATAATTATTCATCTACAGTTATTAATGAAGGATTAAATACAAAGGCAGCAGCATTAGAGTTCAACGGATATACTCGTATCGCTAAAATGGATGGCAATTATTTCAATTATGTACAACCATACGAATATCATAGTAATACGCCATCTGATGGTATAAATGTATATAGCTTCTGTTTACGACCAGAAGAACAACAACCCACAGGAACGTGTAATTTCTCAAGAATATCAAAATCATTCTTTTCTTTATGGATAAATCCAAAGATGTTTATATATTATGCAACTGACAATATTGATACCGTCGTGATTGTTTTTCAGTCTATAACAAAAACTATCTACCGAAGAATTGTACCAGTTCCGACAACACCGCCTCTTTTTACACCTGTGTCGTTTAGAATTTATACATTAAACACAAATATATTACGTATAATGAGCGGTATCGGTGGGACAGCGTATGTTTAAATTAAAAGGGTTATTATAACATCTAACAATGTTAGAAATACACTTGCTGAGAACGAACCTGAAGGTTCAATTAAAAGGGTTATTATAACATCTAACGATGTTAGAAATACACTTGCTGAGAACGAACCTGAAGGTTCAATTAAAAGGGTTATTATAACATCTAACAATGTTAGAAATACATTTATTATGTTGTCGAATTAATGTTAGTTCATGTAAGGCATAAAGAAGAATAAATTAATATGACTATATATTAATTTATTCGATACAGCAAGTATTCGATTGCAAATATATAAATATATATAAAATATAAATGACTGGTGGAATACTACAATTAGTTGCTAAAGGAGTCGACGATGTATTTCTCGTCGGAATTCCACAAATAACATTTTTTAAAATAGTTTATCGTAGGTATACAAATTTTAGTATAACAAACCAATTAATCAATTTTAATCATGGAATGGATTTTGGATCACTGGGACAAACTAAAATAAAGAGATTAGCCGATTTAGTACATAAAATGTATCTTATCGTTGATTTACCAGATATTGATCTTTTTTATCAAAATTTAACCTATAATAAACTCAATGAAATACTAACGCCTGTGGGAATTGATATAATTACGTTATATTATGATACATACGGAGAGCAAATACCCAATATGAGTGCTCTTGTTAGTATTCCATTTTATGATACAATCGTCATACCGTATATAACAACGACAATAAATAAATATATTGCTACGATATTAATAGCAGAGGAACAATTAAAACTATTAAATGTATCGCAACAGGAAGCTGCCAATAAAAATAAAATAATTGACATCAATAAATATAAAAATCCTGCGAATATTAATAAAAATTCATATCAGAATACGATAAAAAATTACCAAGGCATTATAGGAAACCAAGAACTTGATACAATCTTTGTACCATTACCAATTAGATATCAAATATATGGTAATTTTATAAAGGAATATATCAGTGTAAATCCAGGATATAAAATAATTTATGATTTATATGTTTACTTGACTAATTTGTATAATACCATTGATTCTTCTTTAATAACGATGGATAGTGCTGCTACCATTAAAACACTCATTACAACAGTGACAATTGATAAAACATATATGTTAAATAACATCAATAAACTCGGACATAATGATCATAATTACTACATAGGATATAACTTATTATTGCGCGATACACTTAATGTGCCTGATAATGAAATTTTTGTTTTACCAATTACACAAGGTAATCCTATTAGTTTTTTCTTCGAAAATCTTATAAATGGAACCATGATACCCAACGAAATATTGCAAAATTTAGACTTATACATGATTTATAATTTACTCATTACAAATATTGCAAAAACAAATCCGATAGTTTTATCAGATAATAATATTATTTCTGTCAAAAATATTCTTGTAAATATAATGTCGGTTTCATTACAAAATAACTTATCACAATTTACTACACTACTCAAATTACTAAATAATTTTAAGTTCGAATATCGCACACACTTTCAAACGGTTAAAAATGTGGTAATGTATGGACTATTCTATTCTACAACAATAAATTATTTAACAAAATTTGATTCTGATAAAAATATATTCTTCTATGATAAAAATTATGCGTCAACACCAGAAGGTTACTATTATACAAATTGGGTAAAGGGACTCGTTGGTAATTTTTTCAATGATTTAATAGATATTTTTTCTGGCGAAAATACTGGCAACAATCAATATATATATCTTCCCTATTTCGACAATGAAACATACGCATCATATTACAACTTAGATCCAGTAGATATTAATCCGAACCATTTAAGCAGTATATTGCAAGGAACAAATATAAAATTCAATGATCCAGAGTTAACATTAAAAATAAAATTCTTAGAATTAACTCCCTTCATTGTAACACATAACTTATATATATTACTAAACCACTCATCTAATTTATATAATGTTGCTAATCCCTTACCGTTTATACATAATAACTTTGGTCCATTATCTAAATATATGGATTTTTTGATTAGAATTTACAGAGCTGGATTGGGTACAATTGAAAATTATATTTATAATAGAACAAGAACAATAATAAATACAACGACAAGAATTATAACAAATTTATTTACACCAAACAAAGTATATTCAAAAAAAGAAATTATTGAAATTATAAAAAGAAATCCAGATGTTAATCCGGTAATTATAAATTTACTGGGTTATATTTATGTGAAATATAATGTACAAACCGCATCAATCGCTAATGTACCAAGAATATTATTCCCACTCGATGCTGTGATGTTAATGATGGCTGCTGATATATTAAGTGATATATACCAACCGAGTGTCGATATCAGTGTTTATATTGCATTCATGAGAATGTTCAATTTATATATACTGAGTGATATACCTCCTATTAATATAACAGAAATAGGTACTGAATATTATGGTATGATAAATAATACTGGTTATTTTAATTTTGTAATCGATCCAAATACAAATGCAGTGATTAGAATATCATCAATTTGGAATAATATATCGGTAGCTCAAATGGATTCATTCAATAATCTATTTACCAGATCATTATTATCACCTGATTATTATAGAAAAAATAGTGTGTCATCAGGTATGCTAGTATCAGCATTAAATTCTACAACTAAAACACCGAAAACATTAACATTGACAACAAACAACAATAATACAACGTCGATAATGATAGATGCCGATAAAACTGTGACATTTTCAATCCCAGAGTCCACAAATACTGTGAATGAAACAAATGCAATAAATGATGTCATTATTTCCAGAAGTTTTGGTTACAAATATGGAATTGGAGCAACTATGGAACAAGCTTATAGGCTATTTGTACATGATTTTTATAATAAATCATTATGGATTCATGATGGAAATAATGAACATTTGGGTATTTTAATACAACTTCAAGTTTTAGCAACAAATTTTTATGCTATGGAAGTTATAGATCCAACGATGAGAATGGAAAATGCAATAGTAGATATAACTAATGATATAATAAATTTAATACCAGTTATTGAAAATAATATATTGCAATTTATAATTTTAAAAAAAATCAATGAGATCAATGTTGATAGTAAATTATTTTATTACAATACATTGTTCAATATTATGACACAAAATATTCGATCGATTGATTTTCAAATTGAGAATATTCATACAGAATTTTCAAAAGTTATTCTAAATAATGTTGTTCCATTCGGAACAATCCCTGAAACTATTGATGGTTATGTAAGTAAATTATATAAAACTTTTCCTTTAAATCATCCCCAACTTGATATTATAATGGGAGAAATATATAATCTTTTACAAATTGTTCCAATGAATCAAACTATTAATTTATTTTCTGGACGCACATATACAAGTATGTTAAATCCAATCCCAAGAAAAATAATTAATTATAGACAGCCAGTAACCATTCCGTATGAAAGGGGGGTTTTAGATCTCATGATGCATATTGAAAATGAATTATTTACTGACGAACCGAGTATAATATTAAATTATTATAAAAAAATTCTAAACTATTTTGGTACATCGATTTCGGATTCATCCAATGATTTTCCGCCAGATGTTCATATAAGAACCCAACATTTACCACCAGCCACAAAATATCTCAAGTTTTTGACGCCGACCAATGTAACAGGTGATTTATATTATAATGTAGCAGAAGGAGTGCCGAATACTAATCCGATGAACATATCTAATTCATCGATAGTAACGTTGTACAATAGTTTTGAATCAGTGTATGGAATAATTAGATGTTTACTGGATGTTGTAATATATGATGTTGCAATTAATAACCCTACTTTCCCGATAGTATTTGGCATTACGACTCCAGAAACCATCAATACTACAGATTTCAATGTAGATACACTAACTGCATATTACAATGAATTGATATTCCAAACCAATAAATATTTAAAAATAATGACAGCACCTGGTACTATATCATTTATTGGTTCTCCATTATATAACAGACTATTACCTCTCAGACAAACATTAGATGATCCGAATTTGAGAGCAGAATTCGCATGGAGTGAATGGATTGGATACAATTTGATTGAATATATATCAGTCAGTATTGGAGGACAATTAATTGATAAACATACCGGAACTTGGTTATATTTGGACCATTTAATGAATTTACAGAAAAATCAACAAAGAGGTAGTGACATAATGTTGGGAAATGTTCCTGAATTAAAAATATATAATAATACACCAAAACCCAAAGCTTTATTATATGTGCCAATGAGATTTTGGTTTTGTAAATATTTTAATGCGGCTCTTCCGATGATATGCTTAAGATATGCAGACGTTGAAATAGAATTAAAACTTAAAAATCTTCAAGAAGTCGCATTTTACGATTACCCTGATACACGTTTTGTTAAAAAACCTAAATTAAATGCTAGATTAATGGTTGATTTTGTATATTTAGAACCCGAGGAACGATATAATTTTTCTGAACACAAGCACGAATACTTGATAGATGTTGTTCAACGAAATGGGGAATTTATCACAGGAGAACAAGAATTAAAGGAATCTATTTTATTGGACAATGATATTTATCATAATCAGTTTAATATAGCACAATCGAAGTATCCAAGTATATATACAGAAAAAAGAATATATTTTTCGAATATGTGTAAAGAAATGATATGGATTTTTAGATTTGATAAGGTTATCAAAACAGCCGAAGAAATAAAACATAGTGTACTTATGTGGACAGATTATGTACTAAGAAATGATACTTCAATACCACTTAATCCAATAACGACACCATTTAGTATTTCACCAAATAAAGCAATTACACCCTCAAGATGTAATTTTAAACGAAAAGATGTGCAAGCAATACAATTAAAATTTAATGGAATATACCGCGAACAATGGAAACCAGCATCTTATTATAATTTAGTTCAACCATATAAAGCATATCGGTCTAGTTTGAAGGGAAATATTTTTTATTATACTTTTGCATTATTTCCGGAATACTTACAGCCATCAGGGGCAGCCAATATGGACCAAATACAGGATCTAACTATAGCGACACAAATTTCTCAGGAAATAGCAGAAAAAATTAGGAAAAAAGAAATTGTAATGAAATGGGATGTATATTGTAGAGCATCGAATATATTACGTATAATGAGTGGAATGGCTGGAATGGCCTTTTACGGATCCCAATATTAAAAAATTAAAAAATTAAAATTGATAATATAAGTTCATGTATTATTTAATTATTTTTTCATATATCAAAGTTATTTTTAGTTGTAAATAAATAAAAATAGTTACTTATGGATAATAAAGTGAATAAACAAACTGATCAACAAATTGATCAACAAACTGATCAACAAAAAAATATTCATACAACGGGGCCATTTTTTCGTGATAAAAAAGAATTGGAAGCTTGGTTAGAACAGTCTCAACATGAAACAGATGAATTCTATAAATATTATTGGACTCCACCAAAATATTAAATATCACATAATAAATTTTTAAATTTATTTAGTAAAAACAAGACCGGCGATACCATTTACGACACGCAATACATTGTATTCTAAACCATACGCTCTTGTTACAGCTGTATTTTTATTCGTGATAATATTTTGTAATGTGAGATCTAATTGTATAAAATCTATTTGTGACATATTACAGCTGCCAGATGGTTGATATTTATCTGGAAAAATAGAAAATGAATAAACATTTATACCTTCATCGACTGTGTGAGGGAAACATTGATATGGTTGAACCCAATTAAAATAAATGTATGAACGTTTAGTCAGTCTATTTTGACTGTTAAGTTTTATCGTTTCTGATTTGACCAGTGATTTACCAATTTGTTGATTTTCTATGTATACATAACTGTCTGTATAATTAAAAAAATCATTATTGTTTGTATCAAGTAAATATTCTTGTTGAACGATCCACACCATAAATTTACATGGTTGAACCAAATCTATTGTTATGACACGTCCTGTACTTTCTATTGTTTGTTGTCCTGAAAAATTTATTGTTTCAATCAGATAATCGTGTTTTGTCTGAACAAATCTTACTCTTTCATCTTGATCGAGATAGATATACTCGACAAGCAAAAAAGCATTCGTTATATTTATGGGAGATAAACTAGTGGGTGGACTAACTGGATGAGGAACAGAATTGAATTGAGGCATTGCAATGACTCCAGTAGTTTGTCCGACGATGAAATATTTAAAAGAAATTGTACTATTATTGCTCGGATAAATAATATTAAGAATTTCTGATACTGAAACAGCGTTGCTTTGTATTGACTGAAAATTATTTCTTGATATTTTTTTGTAATACAATCTTCTAGTCAAAAAATCAAAACTAGTAAAAATACCGGAAGCAATTTGTCCGTTAACATTTTGTTCGATATATTCAAACGGTTGAAAATTTACAATATCGTTGTAAACGTCAATATAATCCGTTGGTGTTATAATATAACACTGATCTGCAGCATTTAATTCCACACTAATTTTGACTTCACTGTATTGCAAACTAACTAACGGAAGAGCAAGACCGCTATTTCTGCAAAACCAAAACTGTAGAGGTATATATAAAGTATATGGATCCTTTCCATTAGTAAAATTAGTTAGTTCTGGCACATTTCCTATCATTATATCAAGTCCTCTATCTTGGTCTTTACTACCGAGTAATTCACTCCATATATTAAGCCATTCTCCATAATGTCTATCTACAAGTTGACCGCTTATTTCTATATCAATGGTTTTTATCATACCATATCCTATTTTTCTAATCCATGCGAATTTAGTATTGGGATCGATTGTTTCCGAATCGATATAGAACTGTTTAATTCGAGGCAAATCGATAACGATATAAACTTGACCAATCAAATCTCCTTCTGTTGATAAAACACATGAAGCACGATTATCAAAATTCAATTCACTCCTGAAAAATTGCGGTACTTGTTCCATAGAAAAATTTGTATGTCTTCTATACACAACTTTAAAAAACGTTATTTGGGGATCACGTGTTAAGAAAAGATCTTGCAATCCATATGCAACAAGTTGAATCAATCCACCTGTCATTTATTATATTATATCTATCAATATATGATAAATAAATATATTAAATCATTCATTAATAACGTACACCAAATACGTTATTGATGATTATCTAACAATAATTTAAATATTTATATTTATTTTTTATTAATGACTAGTAATCAAAAATTTAGAGACTTATTGATTTATAACCAGCATCAGTTTGTTTGTTGACTTGGTCGTTCAAAATTTCTTGAAGAGCTCCTAAAATGTTTACTAATGAACATTCTTCGGTTCCTTGTCTGTCAACCAATGAAGCTTGTTTATCAACTAAGTTTTGAATAGCAGCAAAATCAATAGTTTCTTGTCTGTAGTTTCTGAATAAATCTACAATCTTTCTGTACTCTTCAAGATATACTTCGGTTTTGATCAATTCATTTTCGAGAGTTTGAAGAGTATCTACTTTTTTGTTGATTTCAACCAAGTCTTTTGGATCGATTTCTTTTCCTTTCGAACGAAGATCTTCCAATGTACCTTTAATGATAGCGTATAAAGCAGCTGGACCTGTAATAACACCAGAATCACGACGTTTTAAGTATGTATCAATTGGCATATGGCCTCCCAATTGGAATGGTATAGTTGAACTATAGTCTTGTGGACCATTACCAACGGATAATTGATATGGCATAGCGACTCTGACTTCTTGTGAAGCGAATGGAGAAGAATAAACTGGACCTCCCATACCGAAACCCATAGTACCTTGTCTTCTGGCATTTATTCCAGCATTCAAACGAGAACGTAACATATTGAAATCATACAAACCTGAATACGGACCTCTTGGATCTACTCTCATTCTAATACCTAATCTTTTGGCTAAATCAGATTGTTGAGCGGCACCAGTTGCTTCGAGTGTTTTTCCTGTGAATTTATCACCATTTAAAATAGCTGGGTTAGCATTAACATATTCAACCAATAATTGTAAATAATCCAACAATTTTTCGTTTTGAGTTATTATTTGGTCAACTGGTGCATTAGTTGTAGGATCTACTCTACCAGCAAATTTAGTGCTCAAATAATTAGCAACCCAGTGATCTTTGGATTCAATCTTCAATACACGGGATCTACATACTGGATCGTATTCTTCTCTGTCTCTGAAACCGAATTTTTGTAAAGTTCTGATTGCTACGAGTGGATGCATTTGACTAATTTCATTGCGAGCATCGGTATAGAAATCGTTTTTCTTCCAGAATTCTATACATCCATCAATATCATTCAAGTCAGCATTCAATAAACATTGATACATATATTTCTTACATTCATCTGGAGTACCATTTGCTAAAGTTGAATAACATTTAAAGTTTGCTGTCAACATATTTTTAGTTGCGTCATCATCTTCGCCATAGTAAACTGGTCCATTTGGACTGTCAGTGTAAAGTTTTCCACTGGCATCACGTTTCCATATATTTTTATCAGCCAAACTAATAAATGGACCTTGTGGAGTAGCAGCTTCTGGTGATTTCATCAATTGTTGCAGTCTGAATAATCTACGTCTAATCAAACGATCGACATTTAATACAAATATGTTATTAGCAGCAGTTGCTCCTTGCCAAGCATTTGGGAGACCGGTAAATCCTTGTGTACCGTCTGCATTAGTAACACCGAGAACTATTCCGCAATAAAGTTTTTTCAAGACATTAACACCTTGAACATTTTGCCAACCTGCAACTTTAACTTTATTTCCGGTGGAATTACTGAACCAAATATTATTAAATATTTTTGGACTGACTTTTGGTACAAGGTTAAAGAATCTTGGACATGCTTTCAAACCATTACCTCCAGCCGATACTTTTTTCAAATTAACACGATATTGGGCATAGTTGTTTGGATCTATTTCTTGACCCATTTGATTATCGGAGATAGTTTGCCAAGTGTTAGATACTGTATCAAGTTGTTGGAAATTCATGTACATATTGTAGAATTGTTTAGATGCTGGGGTTATTTGATCCCATTTCATGTATATATCATTCCAAAGTATTCTAGAAGCATCAGCAACACCAGCAGTATTTAATGTTGTTTTAGCACCCATACCAGACGGTGTATCGATGAGTCTATGGAACAATCCTGTTTGTACGATAAAATCAGTAAAATCATAATGCAAATCATTGTCGTCCATACCAGCGGGTTTACTTGATGCATCATAATCTTGGGCTCTCATGATATCGTAGGCCATTGTGTGATCAGTTGATAGACTTGCTGGCTCTCTTTCGTTAATAGATTCGTTGAAATTTGGCAAAAATAATTTAATAAATAAATCAGCTCTTCCATCGTTACCGAAAAAGGGCGCTAATTCATGTCTAGTTTGTCTTCCTTCTTGTGTCGACATTAGATTTCGATATATTATAATCATAAGAAAAAATTAAATTAAAAAAAAATAATTCAACTATATAATTAATCAAAAAAAGACTAAAAAATCAAAAAAAATCAAAAAAAGTCCAAAAAAATACAAATATTTATTTTTTCTATATTATTATTTTTAAACTTTTTTGTATGCCTATTTTATAACTTATAGTTTGTATCTTTAGTATTCAAATATGCAAAATGATTATGTCAATAAGACAACCATAATTGTTGGTATACTAGCAATTATAATTCTAATACTTCTTATTATGAATTATCAGAAGACGAACCAAATTAACGCACTCAAACCCACAGAGTCAATGCAGACAGTCGGTGGCTATAGACCACAACCAAGACCTGTTCATATTCAACCAGTTCCACCAGTTCAGATAAACACACCCGTTCGTTCTGCTGAAATAGTATTATATTATGCTGAATGGTGTGGCCATTGTAAAAATTTCATGCCTGTCTGGCAACAATTTGAGAAACGTAATAAAAATAAAATTACTATTAAAACAGTGAACTGTGATGAAAACAAATCATTATGTTCCAAAATGGATATACAAGGATTCCCGACTGTTAGATTATATAAATCAAGTAGAGAAGTTGTTAACTTTGACGGAAATAGATCAGTCGAAGGATTAGAGCAATTTATAAACCAATATATATAATTTAATGTTTATAAAATCTCAAAACATTATTGTCACTTTTAATGTTTATAAAATTCATTATACATTTTTTTACCAACATCGATGAGTTCTTCTTTGAATTCAAGATACTCTAAATTTTTTCCTGGGACATCATTCATCCCATACATCAAACCGTATAAAAAGGCAGCCATAGCACAAGTTGTATCACTATCACCAAGATGCAAACCTGCGTATATAACTAATTTCTCCCAAATATTTCCACTGTCCAATAACGCATCATATACCATTATCATAGCACAAAATCCACTTTCACCTATTAAAAAACTTTCTGTATCTCTCGTAAAATTTTCATAGTAGTATCTCGATCTAAATATTAAGTTTTTGTGTGATCTCGACATTATCGGTTCTTTATCATCAAACCTCGTATCAATATACTTAATCCAATAATTAGTAAACTTTTCATAATCATCTTCTTCATCAGTATCCCTTTTTATATACTGCTGAACATCTTGTGAGTTCAATAATTTAATTAATAAAAAGGGCCATTCTTTGATATTAACATGTTCAATTACAAATGCAGTAAACAATGCCATTGTAAGACCCCCTAAATAGCCATACGCGGAATTGTGTGTTATTCTCGATAAATCAATTGCATACTTAATTAACAAATTTCTATTTTTTTCACCATAATAAACAAGACCTATTGGTCCAGCTCTCATTGCCGCACCGTTCCCTCCACTCATTTTATCATAAGGCAATGTCCTTCCATCCTTACCTTTATTTATCAGTTTGATATATTTCCATGTTGTAACACCAAAATATCTATCTTTTCCATTTTCTTTATCTTTTAACATTTCATTGAATGCTATAATTATTTCTTGTTCAACATTGTGAATAATATCATTTGATTCATTTGCCTCGTTTTCCTCATTCAAGTTGTTTAATTTATTTTTTTTGTTTGTTTTGTTTGGTTTATTTGGTTTATTTGGTTTATTTGGTTTATTTGGTTTATTTGTTGTTATTATTTTATCTATGTCATATTTACTTTCTAATAACCCCTTCGCCATTGCCAAATTTATTATAGTATCATCAGATACGTACCATCCATCCAGATTAATATCATTGATACCACCTAACGATATAAAATCGTATAGTAACTCAGTTGTCATATTTAGAGTAATTGTTTTTTGATAATAATTAAATTCCCATTCACCATTTTTAAAACCTATTGTATCACCCAGTCCATATAATAAAAATGCCGCAATATATTTACTTTCATCAATTATTTCACTCATTTTATATTGATATTTATAATATTAAGATATAAATAACTTTGACATAATTTAAATACTTTTTATTTACTTTTGAGCGTTTATTCACTCTATAAAAAAATAAAAAGTGAATATATAGTTTATCAAATGCCTAAATCATTAGACAGATCGGATAGATCAGAAAGATCAGATAGATCCGAAAGATCAGATAGATCAGAAAGATCAGATAGATCAGAAAGATCAGATAGATCAGAAAGATCAAATAAATCGAGGAAAATAACTGAACTTGAATCAGATGATTCGCAAAGAATGACATATTATGAAGTTTTGGGTGTTTCTGAAAATGCTCCCATATCAGAAATCAAGAAACAATTCAGAGAACTAGCCATTACATTTCATCCGGATAATCCAAAAACTGGTGATGCTACATTGTTTGCTTTAGTAGCAAGAGCATATGAATGTTTATCAGATTCCTCCAAAAGAGATGAATATGATAACGTTTTGCTTATAGAAAAGAAAACAAGAAAAACTGACCATTTTAGTAAGCAAAAAGCTTTTGAAGATTTCCTAAAGGCTCAGGATAACGATCCGACAGGAGAAAGAAAAAAAGCGGCAGAATCTAAATTTAAATTAGATTTTGTGGATTTGGATTCAAAAAGAAAGTTTGATAGAAAACGTTATGACGATGAAAAAGATAATCCACTTAAAATGAAGGAAACATCGAGAAAATTAGAAGATTTGATGATGGCACGAGAACAGGATGATATCGAACTAACTCATAAAAAAATATTTGATGGTCAATTTATACCAGATAAATTTAACAGATTATTCGAGTCAAAATACAGGGCTTCAGATAATCAATTAGTTAAACATAAAGGTGCCCCATCAGCATTCAACGAAATTAATGGAGCATCGTTGTTTAATTCTGGTGATGATGAATTCAATGATATGATGAGGGAAGACGACGACGAAAATGGTGACGACTTAGAGGTCAGTGGTAATAATTTCTCATCATTGAAATCATTCAGAGATGACGAATTACGCATAACTGATGATGATATTAGAAAATTAAGTTCGATGAGTGGAAATAGTAGCTACATGAATCATAATGCGGATAGAGGTAAACCATATCAAGATGATTTGGAAAGAAGATTAAGAGAAAGAGAGGAAGATGATAAATTATATGACGGTAGAAAAATGAAAGATTTTGATACTGATCCAAAAATGAATGGATATGGTATTTTACATAATGTTGGATTAACAGGCAGAGAATTAGAATTTGATGAAGATGTTGATGATAAAACAGTAAAGAAATTATTGGAATACAGAAAAAAAACCAAAAAAACTAATTAAATTTTGTAAAAATATTGAATAATTAAATAAATGATTCTATCATATCAAAATACTAAAAAGTATCTTGATACCTTATTAATATTATATGTATTTAATCGACAAAATAATGTCGATATGTGTCAGAAAAAAACACAGGAAACGTGTTTTTAGTATGCATACACGTTTATTCAGATCTAATTCACTGGTTGATTCGGTTGGTTTTACTGCGGAAAATAATTACAACTCTAATTTTACCACAGTCTCTAAACGTACTGATGATAACAACAACGATAATTCCAACCACGATGATGATATTAAACATATTAAACATGTTAAACATATTAAACATGTTAATGATGATGATAAGGATGATAATGATGATAATGATGATAATGATGATAATGATGATAATGATGATGACACTATACCCATTGAGGTGGAAAAAAAAATAAATCACCAAAGATCTCGTAGTACATCTATCGTTACTTTAAATGATGCACTTGTTTTCCTTCCCACTCCGACAGGTGGATTTCAAATTAATATGTATGGATATTTTATAGATTTACAACAGATAGATGTACATGAATATGATAGAGAATCTTCATCAGACATTAACTCCAGTAATTCTACTTCTCGAATATCAACACCTCTACCTAGCTTAGAAAATGCACTTGTAAGGAATGAATCACAAGACTCAGCTAAAGAGGTCGTACTGTCCAATAATGATATAGATAGGAATAAAAATAGTACTCCTGGATACAAAAACAAAATAAAACATAAAAAGAGTTTATCATATGATTCCTATGAACCATGTGATAATAATAAAAATAATATTAATAAAAATAAACACAAACGTCACATTTCATATATTCCTCCAAAAATAATTGGTGATGATTAATAAAAATTGATTATTTATAATAATTGGTGGTGATTAATAAAAATTGATTATTTATTTATCAGATATTTTAAATTTCACATCGAAATTAACTTAATTTTCATCATGAATAAAAATACAAAATTAAATAAATTAGACAAATTAGATAAATTAGACAAATTAGACAAATTAGACAAATTAGACAAATTAGATAACCTCGATTATAAAAATTTCACTGTGGATCCGGTGAATATATCATTCGGCGGAAATATTATTTTTGAAGATACTAAATTAATTATTAAATACGGTGAACATTATTGTTTAATCGGCAAAAATGGTGTTGGAAAAACAACATTATTGAATGCCATCGCCATGAGATCGATTAATGTACCAACTAAATTAGATATCGTATATGTCAGACAAGAAGAACAATCATCCGATGTCACTGTGATTGATTCTCTCGTTAGTGCAGATAGTAAATTAAATATTAAACATAGAAGATTGATGGAACTAAATAAATTATTAGAAAATAATGAAATCACTGATGAAGAAATCGAAGAACATGAAAATCTTTATAAGGATATTGGTAATGAGGGTATTATTGCCAAAATAAAAGCACAAAAGATATTATTAGGATTGGGTTTTTCACTGGATGATATAACAAAAGAAATAGCAGATTTTTCTGGAGGATGGAGGATGCGTATAGCTTTGGCGAAAGCATTGTTTATGACACCAACACTTTTAATATTGGATGAACCAACGAACCATTTGGATTTACATGCAAATATATGGCTATCTTCATATTTGAAAACATATCCTAAAATTTTATTGGTTGTATCTCACGATCAATATTTTATAAATGAAATAGGTACAACTATTATACATATTGAACATCGTAAATTAAATTACTACAACGGTAATTATGATAAATTTCTTAAGCAGTATGATCTAGAAAAACAAAAAATAATTAAAGATTGGAAACATGCTGAAAAAGTTATTAATAAAATACAAAATAAAAAAGAATCAGACGAATATATCAAAAAAAATAATATTATCCGTCCTGAAAAAGATTATGCAGTTAAAATTGACTTTTTTGAACCAAATCAATTAAAAGGGAATATTTTGTGTTTAGAAAATGTTTCTTTCGAATACAATAATACTAATACCACAAAAAGTGAATTGCTATTCAAAGATATCAATCTAGAAATTGGGGCTAACAGTAGAATATCCATTGTGGGGGAAAATGGTGTAGGGAAATCAACTCTACTCAAATTATTAATCGGCGAATTACAACCCACAAACGGTACAATTATTAAAAATTCTGTATTAAAAATTGGTTATTATAACCAACATTTCGAAGAAGGGATGGATTCTCATATTTCAGGTGTCGATTTATTACAAAATCTGAATAAAGATATTGATATAACAACAAGTCATAAATTCCTTAGTTTGTTCGGTCTGGAACCTAAATATCATAATCTTCCGATAGGTACTCTCAGCGGAGGTCAAAAGGCTCGCGTAAAATTTGCTTCTTTTGGTGTTATGAAACCACATATTCTTATATTAGATGAACCAAGCAATCATTTGGACATAAATACGTTGGACTCATTTATTGTCGCATTGAATAATTATTCCGGTGCTGTTATCATTGTAACCCATAATTTCGAATTAATAACAAGAATCAATTGTGAATTGTATGTGGTAGACAACGGAGAAATATATTGTTACGATGGTGAATATGACGACTACATAGATGAAATTACAAAAATTGAAAAAATTGATTAATATAATTTATAGACATCTCTATATATTTTTTGTGTATTACATTTAATTTTCACATTAAGTTTGTTGATATGTTTTCCCGTATTAAGCCAGCGACTGTTTTTAGACATATTGGTCAAATTGGTCAAATTGGTCAAATTGGTCAAGGTGCGCAAATAAGGTCTTACAGCAGCAACATGTCCATCAATAATGTTAAAAAATCTATTTTCGAAAGTAATAATTCTCTATTTCAGACATTTCGAGGAATTCAGGTTAGAAAAATGGCAACATCGACTAATTCACAAAATTCACAAATTTCACGATTTCAATCAAAGTACGGCCCTCCAAAATATGAAGACCAAACGGAAACAGGCACAAAACTGGGTTATCTTTGTGGTGGTCTCATTCTTGCAGGAGGAACAGGTTATTATTTTGTTAACAGAAACAAAGAAGATAATTATGAAGATTCTTCCTATACCAAACGTATCAACACAACTTATGGGTATGTACTTGGAGGATTAGGTACAACTGCAGTTACGGCTATGACACTGGCTCGCACAAAATTGCCACAGACACTTATGAGAATAAATCCATGGGCTTCACTGTTTGGTGGTCTAGCGGTTACAATTCCATTTATGGTTGGAACAATGCTTGTTGATGTTGAATCGAATCCTGTTTTGAAACATGCTATGTGGTTAGGATTTAATGGGTCTATTGCTGGTAATTTATGCACTATTAGTCTTTTAGGTGGTCCGATTATTGCCCAGGCCGCGATTGCCACTGGTTGTGTAATGGGTGGTTTGTCTTTAGTCGCTGTTACATCAAAACCAGAAACTTTCAGTAGTTATCACGGTATGTTGGGTATTGGTCTTGGTACTGTGATCGCTGCAGGTTTGGGAAATATGTTGTTTCCTCTACCTGTTCTTTATAATGTTTCATTATATGGAGGTCTTCTTGTTTTCGGCGGTCTTACTTTAGCAGATACACAAAAACTACTTATAAAAGCTAAGACAGCTGAAAAATTCGATCCCGTCAATGAAAGTCTCAGTTTGTATCTTGATGCTGTTAACATCTTTGTACACATTGCGGAAATTCTGTTTAAAATCGAATCAAAGAACAAAAAATAATTCACTTTATTTATTAAAAAATTTAAAAAAATTATTTGATCAAAATTATTTAAAGAAAAAATAATTAAAGTAAAGTAAAGTAAAATAAAATAAAAATGTCTATTTATTTAACAAAAGAACAGAGCAATAGCTATAACAATGAAGTGTCACATTTAGCAATAGAATATGATAAAACAAGAGATCCAAATGTAGTTCATAAATTTACTGCGGCTGCCTTTGTTGATAGAACAGTTCATGTTAAATTTATGAATGGGCAACCTGTTTGTGCAGTACACAATAATAAAAATTTGGGACCAGTTTCCCTCAGTCAAAATACAGCTTCAGATTATTGTTTCGAAATCTCGAAACAAACAGAATTTAATTCATTCAGAGAATCGCACCCTTATTTCACATTAGAAGTTAAATATGTAAATGATGGATGTGTCAGTGCATTTGTTGCAAAAGCGTATGATGCAAATCACAATGAATTAGCAGATTTCACAGATTATGACAGTTGGTAGTTTTATTACTTTTAATAGATAGTTTTGTCATCTTCGGAGTATTTTATTTATAATTAATTTATGAACAAAATGTTCATAATATTCATAATATGATGCAAGTGGATTTTGTGGATAAAAAATTATTTTGATTATTACAATTGATATTATATATTTCATTAATTTTATTGTAAATATTTCGTAAAAATATCGGCGGCATATTTCCGGAAGGAAATAACCAGTAATAAACTTTAGCTTCTTGTAGTTTTATATTTTCTTCTTGGTATAATATATAATTACTTATGTTATTCGGATTAATATAATTTGTCCGTAAAATATTTGGTGTAATGAGATCGAATAGTTCTGTGATGTTATTATTAGATTTAATAAATCGTAAAATTTCTTTCGATGACTGAGTATGTTGTTTAATGTGATATATTTTCCCATTCTCATAAATACGGATACCTTGTTTTTCGCCTCTAAATTCTTCTTTACATCCCGATTCTATATATTTCATTTTAATTTATGTATACCAACTAAATTATTGCACTATTAATATTTCATATTTAATATTTTATAAATCAATTTTATTATATTTTCGTGGCAAACATCTCACAATGTTTTTTAATACGATCCTCATATTCTGATATATTATTTTTATATAATTCAAACAATTCTAAATTTCCTACATGGTCAATTTGTGGTTTTTCTATCAGTGTTATCACTTCCTCCAAAATATCTTTTAATGTAGCCGATCTTGGATCCAAATTTATACATCTTGAACTTATTATACCATTATTAATATTTATGTGTTTAATATCCGTCTTGAAATTAATACTCAGAGGCTTGTATGGAAATAATTCGCCAAGATTGATCATCACTTCGAATTTATAACCGTGGTAAGGAGTATTATTTTTACATTTTACAAAAGCATGAATTTTATTTATTTTACTGTGTCCATCATCATTAAAATCATTTTCTGTTATTATATCACATTCATCCGGATCCATTTTAGAAAGTAATTTAAATTCATGAGTCAGTCTACTTGTTTTAGTTGTGTTATATCCAGAATTTTTATACATGTATATATGTATATATTTATTGATTTATTCATTTATTTATCATTTATTTATCGTAGTTGTATATTTATAATATTAAAATCAGTTTTTTATTATATAGGATATTTCGATAAGTTATTCAAATCTGTTCATAACTGCATCAAATCCTTGGTCGAATAATTTTTGTTTTTCTTCTTCATTAACAACAAAATTTACATTGTTGGAACCGGTTACATCGATTCTTACCGTAAATTTTTCATATTCTTTCATAGAATTGCATGTCATCCCCTCTAGTAAACATTGTAGTGTATGATACATATAATCTTCTATATTTTTTATTTCATCAATCGGACTCTTAACATCATTAAGATGTATACCAATAACATCATCTAAATCATTACTGAATAATTGCATGGGATAATTATCCATACAACCACCATCAATATACATTTTCCCTTTGTATGTTACGGGGACAAAATAAATCGGTATAGAGATAGACATTCTGATTGCTGTTATGACCGGCATTTCCGGCACGGTTTTGTGTGAAAAATAATAAACTTTTTTATCATTTACACAAGTTGCTGTTATGATCACTATTTTATTTGTCATACTATACATTTCTCCGAATGTTATATCTGGATCAATGTTTTTTGCACTAATTAATTTTCTTATTACCATTTCAAATCTTTTTCCATCATCCAAACCATATTGTGTCAATAAATTTGATAAATCAGCTCCTGTCATCTTTCTAAAATCAACCATTTTAAGAATTTCCATGAGTTCATCCGCTTTATATCCAATTGACATCAAAACAGATGTACATGCACCAATTGAAGATCCTGCATATGTTTTAATATATTTAATTAAATCCATTTTTTCTAACGCATGAAGTGATCCAAGGAGAGAAAAACCCTTTATTCCACCTCCCGACAAAACCAACTTTGTTTTTTTTGCATTTTTATCCAGTTTGGGTATTTTTTTAGTTAGCACTCCTGATAATTCAGGACAACTGAATATTTCATTCAATTCATTATTGAGATCAATTTCAGACATCATCATTATGTTATTTTTTATATTTTATTTAATTATATTTATATTATGGTTGGATCATTTTAAGTTCTAAATAATCTCACATATTATATATAACCTGATTATAACAATACCTATAAATGGAAAAATTAAATATTCAGAATCTATTCAATTGTCAAACAGGAAATAATAGAACACTCGATGTCAAATCAATTATTGACAAAACCGACGATTCATTTGATATAAAAAAACTTGTTGAATCAAGAGAACAGCGTAGAAAAAAATTAGTTGATATATATAGGAGAACATATGTCAACTGTATTAAAAAAATAGATGTCGCAAATTCAATAAATAAAACAGATTTATTATACACAATTGCTCCATTAATTGCAGATTTACCCGATTATGATCCTAGAGAATGTTTAAAATATATTGATGATCAATTGAAGGGTCTTTATTTTGATACATATATAGTAAATGCAACGACTATATTTATTACTTGGTTATATATTGAAGTGAATATTAACAATATAAGTAATTCAAGTAATTCAAATAATTCAAATAATTCAAATAATTCAGAAGTGTCTACGTGAAGGAGTAAACATATCGAGTAGTAAAATTATTATTATGCCGATTATTATTACCACAAATAATTCTTTAGTAACAACTATTTTGTTATCCATCGACTGATCATTTTGATTTGTGTGATTTATTTGATTTGTTTGATTTGTTTGATTTGTTTGATTTGTTTGGGCAAATTGACTCGAAGTATTTACATAATTTTTATTTATCAAATCGCTTTTATAATTGTGATAATTACTATAATTTTTATAATTTTTGTTGTATTTTTTGTATTTTTTACTTCTGTATGTATCAGATTTTGATGAACGTGTTGATTCAGATGGTGAATATTCAGATGGTGAATATTCTGATTCAGATGGTGAGTATTCTGATTCTGATGACGAATATTCAGAATCAGAATATTCCTGATTAAAAACGTGTTTTTTATTTTTTTTGTTTCTAATTATATTCATAAATATTTTTCTACATTTATAACATTTTTTAATATGGTCTAAATCATTATTTTTTTTACTTTTGTTATATTTTTTGATCATACTTCTGATATTTGAGAAATTACATTTTTCTTGCCCATTTGAACTATCCGAGATTGATTCATCATTTAAACTATTCAAACTATTTAAGCTATATGTGCCATTCGAACTAAGCATACTATCTAATGATTCCATATCTATTTCTCCATTTGATTTACCATTATTATTACTAATGTTATTATCATTATCACTATCATTATAATCACCCCACGCATTAAAGTATGATTGATTTTTTTTAAACCCATGAGATTCTGCATTTTTTTTGAATAAAGTATTATCCTTCAGATCATTCATCACAGGTCTTTTGGGTAAAGGAATATTAGAATATTTATATACTGTTTCAGATCTTCTTTTATTGGCTATATTCTTAGCCATATTATATAGTTCATCATTGGGATCCATTTCGTAATTATTATTTATATTTTCTACTAATCCGTATCCCATATCTTCATCGAAGTTATTGGGGTTCGAATTATCGAAATAGGAATATGAATTATTCATATTGATATAATTTATTATACATAATTTATTTAGTAATCAAATAATATAAAACTTATATTCATACAAATCTAATGTCTGAGATAATTTCAGAAAATATTATGACAGGCATAATAGATAAAGAAAATTATATTATAAATAAAAAAATGGATGAATTAAATGACATTAACGGAGCTAATAAAGAATTATTCAAATATATTAAATACTGGCTGTATGCGATAATTATTATTACGATAATATTTCTATGTTTTCATGTTATTTCATCAAACTATTGGGATTATGTAATTTATCCTGTTTATTCTACGTATGATGTTGACTGTGGACAAAATAATCAATACAGCAAATGGATGATAAAAAATACTCCTGCATATCCACCACCACTAATTAATTTTATAGATTGATAAATCTGCACACTTTAAATAATTAAATAATTAAATAACTTAATAACTTAATAACTTAATAACTTAATAACTAAATAATTAAATATATATAAGGACGGATTAATTGCGTATTAATATAGAAAGTATTTTCTTATTTTGTTTTATATCTGGATAAAATGACATACAATATTTCCCATTTAGTTGATGATAACACCTTTAAGGATATGGCTAGTAATATTATTAATAATAAAAATCAGGCAGTTGAAACGACTGATATGATGCCAGATTTATTGGCAGATTCTACTAAATTAGTCAGCGAAAAAAATCGTATTTATTTTGAAGCAAATGATACCTCGGAAGAAGAATTAGATCAGGATATGAATGATGTCATTAGAAAAAATGACAACTATGATGATGACAATGACAATCAAAATTTTTATGATGATGAAAATGTTCGATCTGAACATAAAAATAATGATAAAAATCGTGACAAATATGATGATAGGAGTACACAACCCTCTAAATCAAATAATCAAGATAAAAATCAACAAAAACAGCAAAGTATTCAAAATGATCTCTACAAACAAAAAAACAGAATCACATCTGAAAATAATACAAACACTGAACATGAACAGGAAACTCATCGAGATGAAAAACAATTAACTCCCGAGGAATTACAGTTGGAAAAACTAGATATGGTTCGAAAACTGGGCGAACTTGCTCAAGCTGGTGTTAAATTATCACAAAATTATAATATAAATTCAGATCTGAAAATGATGAAATTCGAATATGAGGTTCATAAAAATATTCGTGCGAAAAGAAATGCTATTAATTGGATGAGTAGTATGTCGCTTAATATGATTTATGGTATAGAAATGTTGAACGAGAAATATAATCCATTTGATTTAAAATTAGGTGGATGGAGTGAACAAATGAATGCCGATATTGATAATTATTATGATGTATTTGGTGAATTGTATGAAAAGTATGCAACTCCCGGAAAAGGAATGGCACCAGAATTAAAATTATTACTTATGTTGTCAGGAAGTGCCATTAAATTTAACTTACAAAAACATGTTATTAATACTCTCCCCAACTTGAATGATTCCCTCGACCAAAATCCCGAATTAATGGAAGAATATCGTCAAAAATCTACATTAAATAAAATGACAGAAGATACCAGAAAACAGAATAATTCATTGAATAAAAAAATGGACAAGGAACATGAAGAAGCCGCCATTAGAGCGTCAGATTTACAAATGATTCGTGATAAAGAATTGGAATATATGGGAATGAAAAAGAAACTTGCTGAACAAGAAGCCCAATTGGATCAACTTAGAAAAGGATTGATTATAGACAAAAATATTTCTACAGGACAACAGAGATATGAACAAGTTAATAAACAAAATCAACAAAATCAACAAAATCAACAGCAATTACATCAACCCATTATATCATCAGAACTACAAAATATTTTAAATACCAAGAATGTTTATCAACAGAATAAACAAGCTACTCAACAAAATAATCAAAATAATCAAAATAATCAAAATAATCAAAATAATCAAAATAATCAAAATTATCAAAATAATCAACATATTGATCAAAAATCTCAAATTCTTGCACAAAAAGAAATGATTAAAAATAAATTATTAGAAGATCAACTTCTCACTATGAAACGTGAAATGATGGAATTACATAAAAGAAATGATTATACTCAGAAAATGTTGGAATTAAAACACATGGAGATGCAAATTGAAAAAAATAAATATAAATATAAATCTAAAAATAATAGTAATAATAGTAATAACGATGATAATGATGATGATGATGATGATGATGATGAACAGGAATCTGATGATACGGCATCGTCAAGATCTGCAAAATCTACAAGATCAAGTAAATCGGAAGTTGAAATTAACCCAAAAGTTATGAATATATTCAAAAAAAAACAAAATAGGAAAAATACAGGATTTGTAAGCTCTGTTTTAAATAGTCAAAAAATACAATCAATGAACCAACCACCAAGTAATACCAAAAACATGGGAGGACAGGACTTGCAAGCATCAGCCCATAAAACACAGACAAATTCTGCAAGTCATAATATGGATATCGATACTGAAATGACTATTGGGAGATCAACAAAAAAATCTAAACAAATAGATATGAGTACATTAATGATGTCATCATCGAATGAAAATATTGTTTCATTAGATACTGTTGATAAAGATGATATAACACATATATCATTGGGGAGTAAAAGATCAAACAAATCAAACCAATCAAAAAAAAACAATAAAGTGAAATTATCAAATTAATCACATATTTTTACATGTTTTACATGTTTTACATGTTTTACATGTTTTACACGTTTTATATTATTATTATTTTACATATAAAATAAAAATATTAGTGACCACTACTACTAGAACTTATTTTTTCAGCTATTTTTTCCACAGCTTTTTCTGTGACAACAGCAGCAACTTGGCTCAGTGCACTTTTTAAAAAAGTAAGCATTTTGTTTTCCTCCTCTTCGAATTCTTTTTTGAATTCTTTCTTTTCGTCATTGTTAGTTTCCTGTATATCTTTTTTGACACTCTTCATTTCTTTTTCTATTTGTCTCTTTACAACATCACTCATGAGAGAAGCCAGATCCTCTGCAGATAATCCCTCAAGACTTGAAGATGTATTTTTCCTTTTTTTATTTCGGTCTACGGGATATTCTGGATATGGCTGTTGATATGGCTGTTGATATGGCTGTTGATATGGCTGTTGATATGGCTGTTGATATGGCTGTGAATATGGTGGAGGAGCTTCAATTTCATGTGGACGTCTATATTTTTCTCTGTCATCTCCATATACTCCATGTTTTTTTGCGAATTCAGCTTTACGTCTTCTTAGTTCTTCTTCTCTTCTACTAAGTTCTTGTTCTTCTCTCTCTCTCTCTATTTCATGTTCGCGCTTTTGTTCTTCATCATGTGATCGCTTCATATCCCATGCTTCTTCTAGCGACGATCCACTAGTTCCTCCTTTTTGATTGTAAACGATGCGGTAATATTCATGATAAATTTTATCTAAAAATTGTTTATTATTTGACCCATATACTTCCAACATTTTTTTTATACTTTCTATATTTTCGTGTCCTATATTATACATTAATGATATCGTTTTATTATCATAACCTTCATTTATTTTGTCAATAACTTCATTTATTACTTTTATTCCTGTAGTTTTACATGTTTCAATGTAGTTTTTTAAAATATTTTTAATATCCATATTTAATAATATATATCTATATTAAATATTATCGTCTCATAAATTGCTTATCAGTTATAATATATGTTTTATGTTTTTATAATTTATTCGCATACTGCGTTATATTCATTCAATACATAAGTAATATAAAGATATATGCAGAAATAATAAGTAATATTTATACAAATGAATAAAAGTGGTCAAAATGATCAAAATAAACAAATAGATAATACAGATGATATTGATGAGACTGAACAAACTGAACAAACTGAACAAACTGAACAAACTGAACAAACTGAACAAACTGATCAAACTGATCAAACTGAACAAACTGATCAAACTGAACAGACTGATCATGTCGAACAAATCGATAACAATCAAACTCAATTGCCACGAAAAAGAGGTCGACCACGCAAAAATCAAGTTATTGATATTATGCAATCTAGACCAATTGAGAGGCCAAAACCGGTGAAGGATTTAGAAAATAGAGAAATAATATTACGTATACCATTATTTTGTCGTAATCCAGAAAATAAATCTGATAAAATAGATAAGTCAAAACTTAAACCTAATGAAATGGAAAAACTTAATCTTGTAGATAAAACAAAAATGAGTATGTGTTTGGAAGATGATGAATACATATCAGAAGATTCTGATAGTCAAACTACAATACAACAAACACAACAAACACAACAAACACAACAAACACAACAAACACAACAAATACAATCGAATCAAATAAATAATATAAATAAATTACCCGGACAATCATCTGACGATGCCAAAAATGCATTCACATATGAAAATGAATTAACATTGACTGAGGGGGATGGAGATTATAACGGAATAAGTGATAATGATAATGATAGTACAGGAGATGATAACGGACTGAATAGCACAGAAGATGATAATAGCATAGATGTAAATGAACTGATTGAAGAATTGAAAAAGAAAGATCGAGTAATAAAACAATTAAAAAGTGAATTGATCGAAATAAAAAATTATATTCCGACAACATGCTCTATAGGTAAAGATGTAAAAATAATTCCGATGAGTGTCGGTTTTATTGACAACAAAACTGGCAAACCATTAATTTGTGAAAAAACAACAACATCTTGTTGGTGGTGTACATATCAGTTTGATACTTTGCCATGTTTTATACCTGAAAGATACAATGATAATAAATTTTATGTTTTTGGATGTTTTTGTAGTTTTGACTGTGCGACTGCTTACAATATAGGTCTCAATGATTACAAAGTATTTGATAGAAATAGTTTAATCAAAAAATTATACAATCTAATAACGGGAAAAACTGATGACATTCCAATTGCCCCACCACGTGAAATATTAAATAAATACGGCGGTTCAGTAACAATAGAGGAATATAGAAAGGGAGATAGATCAATTAGTAAGGAATATAGATTATTATTGCCTCCTATGGTTAATTTGATATCATGTATTGAGGAAAAAACAAAAGATAGATTAATGGGTAATGTTTCAAAACAAATTGTTCCAGAAGTTAAACGTGTCACAATAGATGAGAATCATATAATTCCCGTAAAGAAAAAGACATTTGGTGATTCGAGTATTAATATAATGGATTCTGTCGGAATTAAAGAAGTCAAACGAAAATCGCGTAATAAAATGATCGCCTAAAAATAAATATTCATTAATATTCATTAATATTCATTAATATTCATAAATATTGAATATATAACTTTTATAAAAATATGACAATAGTTCTATTGTAATATACGAAATATTAAACTATATAATTCTTAGAATAAAAGAAATGGAAAAAATAATTGATAAATATACAGAAGACATAGTGAATTCAATAAATAGATTAAAAAATGATTTGGCTGAACTTAACGAATTATCTAAATTATCTAAATCAAACAATATTTCATCCGCATCTTTATTACACTTTCCTTCTACAGAAAATAAAAATCAAGATAGTAAAAATATGTACACACACAATGTTTTGCAAAAACATTATTATTTAATGAAATATTATAATGAAATTGTACTCAATTTATCAAACGAAATATTGGAAGAAACGCAAAAAAATTGTCAGCATGATTATACTCCCGACTATTCGGCATATGATCCATGTAGAACGTACTTTATTTGCAAAAAATGTAATAAATCATATTAATACTATTCATTTTAATTTTTATTTTAATTTAAATTTATATTTCTATTTCAATCCCAATATCAACATCTTCATCAATATCGCCATCAATATCTTCATCAATATCGATATTAATATGCGTTAGATCTATTTCATTGACTGTACTTGTTTTTTCATCAACTAATTTATTTAATACAATTTCAATATCTTTTGGTACCCCTTGTGAACAGAAAATGTAGTAATACGCTTGTAGAAATGCATCACACATATCGTCCTGTTTTTTTATACTATTTATCAAATCTGTATTTATTTTATCATTTTTAATTAATTCTTTACAAAACTTTTTGCCTAACGATTTTGTCATTTCATATACTTTTCTATTAGAATTCGTTTTATTTTTTTCTTTATCATTATTTTCAGAATTATTTTCCAAATTACCTTCTGAATTACCTTCAGAATTATCTTCAGAATTATTTTTTAATTTATTTTTTAATTTATTTTTTGATTTATTTTTTGATTTATCAATATCTTTCAACTTATCTGTCGCTGCATTACTCACCTTTAATTTATTTGCTGGATTGATTAATTTAATTGCTTCAAGTTTACTTTCTGGAACTTTATCGATTGACATACCTTTGATTACAAAGTATGAATATAATAACATTGATACTGATTTCATTGTCATATTAATGAGAGATGGTTGATTTTCTATTAATACCTCATTAGCGGTCAAAAAATCTTTATGATTATTAAGATTTTCATACATTCTTGATGCTATGATTTCGAGTGGTATTTTGTTAGAATTTATTTTATTTATTTTTTTAATTGCTAATTCTTTATCCAACCTTTTTTTCTCACTTTGTCCATGTTGATTGCAGAAAGAAATGTTGATATCGTTTATATAATAATTAGCTTTTTTACCACATTCATTGTTTTTTATTTTATATTTGCATATATGTTTCTCATTGTCTGTATATTCACTCAATGTTACTGTTTCATTTTTACATGTTTTATGATGTTTTACACAATAATTTTTACAAACTCCACCAGTTAATCCATTTGTATAGGCAGCTTTCTGTGTACATAGTTTATTATTTTTATTCAATTCTGTGCACATTTTAGTTTCCTCACCCAGACGAATTACTCCCCATTTTAATATATCAAATGTTGTATTACCCGTTTTTTTGATTAAACAGTATGCTAGATTTTGTATTCCGACATCCCATGATAAGTATGCTCTCCCTACTGTTAAATCTTCCATAAATATTATTATTTTATTGGTATCTATACTTACAACACATTTTATTTTTATCTTTATGCCATTGTTATATTTTTTTATTTATTTATTTTTTCATTGTGATGAAAATTTGTATTTCTTTTTAGAACTACTCGACATGAAACTATTTGAATTTGCTAAATTTACAACCAATTTATTAAATTTATTTGATTCGGTTTTGTATGAAATATTTTTTGATATATTTTTAGATATATTTTTAGTATTTTCTGGATTTGCATCAGTAATTTCATAATTGCGTGAGTTTTCTGTATTTCTTGTGTCTTGTGTGTTTGTATCTAAATATGATTCATAATAATTTAATAATTGTTCCGTATCTATATTTGCCTCAGTATTTATATCAGATATATTTGTCTCTGTCATTACTTTTTCATCATCTGGTGATTCTGAAGCAATCATATTTACATCATTCTTTGAATCATTATTTGAATCATTATTTGAATCATTATTTGGATCATTATTTGAATCAACTGATGAGTTTGCTATGCTGACAATGTCGTCCAATGATGATACAAAATTATTACTACTATCTTCTAGAATTTTTTTAAGTTTTAATAACTTATTTTGAATGGTATCAGTACTCATATATGAAGTTTAGTAGCCTATTGTAAAAATATTTTTAATATATTTATAATATATGCTGGTACAAATAAAATTAAAAAAATTAAAATTGCAAAGATTCAAATAATTTATCACAATCTTTTCTATATCCCACAGGATTAATTCCTCCATTTTTCCATAAATTACAACGTTTCAAGTATTCTTCGCGCGATTTTGTATAATAATGATTTATTATTAATGGTATTTCATTTTTGTCATCTTTTGAACATCCATGAGGATTACCATGATTATTACTGTAATTAAAATAATTATTATATACTTTTCCTTTTTTATCTGTAAATGGAAAATCATGTACGCCATAAAATTTTTTTGTTGTATCAATATATTTTGAATTTGCAATTGTTTTATAACTTGAACATATATCTTCATGTTTTGTATAATTATCCATTACCTTCCCATTTGGTCGAGTAATATGTCCGTTGGCATTGAAATTATATCTTTGAATTTTCATAGCCTTTGTATTATTTTTATCCACTGAATTAATAACATCAATAACTTTATTTTTATTTATCGGAACTAAAAATTCATCAATATCGAGCATCATTATAAATTGATATTCATTATTATAATTGTCAACGCAATGTTTGTATGCTTGTCTTTGGATTGTATCCGACATTATATTTTTTTTATTTATCCAAGGTATCAATGTAATGTAATCTTTATATTTTTCTAAAAATTTGTAATTTTCCATTTTTTCATCATTAGAATACAAATATATGTGAGATATTCCTTGATTTATGTGATATGTTAGCCATTCTTCCAAATAATCTTGTTCATCTTTAAATATACCCATTATACATAAATTATATATCGGTGCTTGTGTAAATGATTCATTATTTGTATTGTTTAGACTGTATTCTATAATTCCGAAAATTATTAAGACTATTAAAATTATAGTAATTATAAATATTAATACATTATTCATTGTATATGTATACTTATATAATTGAAATAAGTTTATAATATAACAGTTATATTACTCAATTATTCTCAATAAATAAAAATGATATTACAAATAAAATTATCTATTTAAACTTGATTCGAATTTATTTAATGCATTCATTTGGTCGTTATTTAAATATATTTTATTACGTTTAGATTTTACATATAACATGGTTTCATATATATTATTGAATTTTTTTTCGTTATATTTGAATAAGAAACATATTGTAACTAATGCACTGCGACCTATACCACTTTTACAATGAATATAAACTTTATCACTTCCAACTTTTTCATTTATCAAATCAACAATTTCATTGAGTTTTTTTACTGGAATTCCCGAAAAATCTTCAACGCTAAACACATAATTTTGTACACCATTTTTGTTCCATTCCTCAGTACTTACCGGTTTTATACCAATTGTTTCGTCTCTTTCGAATTCTTCGATTACAGAAATAACTGTTTTAACTCCCAATTTTTTTAATGAATTCAAATGATCTAAATTATTCAAAGGTATTGCGCCTAAAATTATATTATCGTTAATTTGAGTGAACCATTCATCTTTTCTCAGTTTTATTTTTGAATTTATGTAATCATCTACGACGTTGTTGGCTATGGCTAGCGTTGTCAATACTCTTTTTCGTGTATATTTGTCACTCAATTTTACAGCTGCGACTGTACCTACAATCCCGGCAACTGCAACTACTCCAGCGGTAATTAGATACGACATTTTATTTTATGTAGATTTATTTAATTAGGCAATATTATATTAATTATGGTAGGGAACATAAACTAATCAATGATAATATCAGTTTTTTATCTGACATTGCCAATATTATTTTTCAGGAGTTTTAATGCCAATTTTTGTATGTTGTACATATTTCACTGATCCAAACAAAAAAAGAGGTACCATCACAGGTGAACCTAATTTGTAGAAAAAGAAGTTTTCCACAAACGCTTTGCTAAATCTTTTACTTTTGAGACCAATAGATTCTGGTATTTTTTGAAAATATTTATTCGTGGCCATTTTTGTTGTTAAAGTATTCGCCTTTTCTGTTAGTTTAGGAATGAAAGTGGGGAAACGATTATTAATGCCCATAATTACATTTTTTCCCATATTTGTTTGTAAAAACATTTTAGTGGGTTTGTATCTATAACATAGAGCAAATGTTGCACCGTACGAAACATATGAAATAGTTTTGAAGGTGATAAAAGCTTTTGGAATATCTTTAGGTTCAACACCCAATTTGTCAAACCAATAGTATGGACTCAAAACACTGTGATCATTTTTATCTTTCATTGTACTCATCAAAAGTTATTATACGACAGAAATAATTATGATTAATTTCTATAAATAACGAACAACCATTAATATATATCAATTTTTTTATTTGATTCTTTCATTCATAAATATAATAAAAATTGATATATATCAATAATTGTAGTTATTATACATAACAATTCATATAAATATCTCAGGTTTATAAGTGTAATTATTAATACATATTACATTTTTAACAACTACTTTAAACAATGATAAATAGAGGAAGACAACGGGAAAATCAAGAACAATTTAGTTTTTCATGTTCTGATTTTATTTTTGCATTTTTTTACCTTATATATTTTATCGTGGTAAATTTATTTCCCGTAATTGCACAAATTAAAGCATTGTACTATTTGTGTAACTATGACAAATATTTAAATAATCCCAATGCTTTCAAACGCAAAGAAAATCATATCGCCCTCATCCTGAATGGATACATCGTTGGTTATCTTATCGTGTATTTGTTTTACCATTTGTGCAAATTCATCGGACGAAATTTTGACAATCAAGAGTCATTTTTTAAAAGGCATCTAGCACAAACAATTACAGGATTGATTATTTTTAAAATTTGGTATGAAATTGGTTATTATGGATCCAAATGGATCTGGGATAACGATTATACACCAAGCTTCGGATATTTTATAAAACAGTTTTTTGGTCATATTTTGATGACAGTTTGTACATTGGGACTTTTTATTCCGTTCAGAATTATACAACTTATTGTTAACTATTTCCATGATAAAAATCCATGGAAACGACACATCGCCCAAACAATTGGTTGCCTCATTGTATTTAAGATATGGTATGAATTATTTCACTACGGTATCAGGTGGGTTTACGACACAAAATATGTTTCAGACAAGAATTCATTACCCATCGCCAACAATAACAACATAAAGCAAGTCAGTCTATGTGAATTCATTACTAAACAATTCTTCGGTAATATTTTTTTGACTGTAGGAACACTCGGTTTATATATTCCGTTTAGAATTATACAACTAATTGTCGAAAACTGGAATAATAAAAATCCTTGGGTAAAACATGGTGTTCAAACGATCGCAGGACTTATGATTTTCAAAGTATGGTTCGAACTATTCCATTATGGAATAGTATGGGTCTATCACAAAAAAATTAATAATCCAGAAAATGATAAAACCACCACAACTCAAGTCATTATTGGTTATGTTTTCTTAATTATCGCGACAGGTGGTCTTTACATTCCCTATCTCGTTGTTGAACAAGTGTGGAAGTATTGGAATGATGAAAATCCTTGGAAACGTCACATTGCTCAAACAATTGGTGGTGTCGTTATATTTAAAATTTGGTATGAATTATTCCACTACGGAATAATGTGGGTATATGACTATGAATTCAAATCTAATGCGGTAAAAACTCTCATTAAGCTGCCCGAAAATGAAACATCTAAAATAACAGATCCAGTTCAACCAAATTATCAAGCAATTCAAGAAAATACTATCGTGGATCTGGAGGCAAACACTGTAAAAATTAAATACAAAACTCCCGTAAAGATAGCAATGTTCGTATTCGGACACATTTTTTTGACAATTGCAACCTTCGGTCTGTATATTTTGTACAGACCCGTCGAACTCATTGTTGTTAATTTTAACAGTAAAAATCCATACAAACGTCATATTGCTCAAACACTTGCTGGATTAATTGTGTTCAAAATTTGGTACGAAATGTTATCTTACGGATTTAAATGGGTTTATAAAAAAAATCCGGATACATCACAATATTATGAAACATATAAACAAATACTCGGGCATATATTTATGACTATTGGCACTTTTGGTCTTTTTATTCCAGGTCATACAATTGTCCTCATAATTAAATACTGGGATGACGAAAATCCATGGAAGCGTCACATCGCTCAAACAATCGGTTTGCTAGTTGTATTCAAATTATGGTATGAATTATTTGTCGTTGCTCACAAATTGGCTTACCGAAAAGCATATTATAAATCTGATTCTTTCCCCAACGGAACTTACAGAGATAGATCAATTCTTGAAAAAATATTCGGTCGTGTTTTGTACACAATTGCAACCTTCGGTTTTTTCATCATATTTATGTGTTGTGAATACATCTTTTGGATGAAGTATAATTTGTCAAAACCTGAATACACTAAAGAGTACAAAATCGGAGTAATTCAATGTTCAGTTATTACATTTGGCCTTTACGGATCTTTTAAACTACTCAAATCGATATCTGCGCTGGTGAGATTGACTGGTTTAGTTTTGCTCTCGTTGTATAATGTACTCGTTTACGCTCTCATTTTCAACTACGCAGTAATTCCACACTTGGAGACAATGTATTATGTATATGTCCTTGTTGTGATGTGTATTGTTAATTATCCAATCTTTGTTTTGATTGGTATTTTGTCCTTCACCGAATCCATCAGATTTATATTAAATGCCCTGTTGACACTGACTATTTTGGGTTGGTGGAAATCTAAGCACATTTTTGACCACATTTCACAAGTATTTAGATACACAGGTATTAAAGTACATAATGGGTTCAGCATAATGTCAACATCAATTGCAACCTCTTTTAATAGTACATACGCCAACTTTGTTAACAATACTTATCCGAGAGTATTTTTGAACGAACCCGTTAAAACTCCGGAAACACCGGGTTATTTTGAACCAACTCTGTACGAGCCCACAATATTCAATCTTGAACCGGTTAGATCATTTAACTTAAAAATGATCGACAGAATCGAAAGTGAAGATGCTATTCAAAAAATGGAATTGGATAATACTATTTATACATTCAGATGTGTAATTGCAAAAATGGCATGTAATTACAGTAACGGAATAAATGTATATCCGGGCGTTAAAAATATCTTCTGGGCACATCGATTTGACGTTCTTCCTCAAAATAAAGCTAATCGATTGGTTGTCAATGGTCTAAATATGGAGACATTGAGAAATACTTTGTTCAAAGAAATACGTGATAATCCTCAAGCAGAAATTTCAGATTATGATATCACAAGAAAAGTTTTCATCGATTACATCACAAAATTAGAAAAAATGTTGGATGATATTTTTGCAAGCAGATTTCATTCATACAACAGATTCATTGAACAAAATCTTCAAGATGATCAAAATAATCAAAATAATCAAAATAATCAAAATAATCAAAATAATCAAAATAATCAAAATAATCAAAATAATCAAAATAATCAAAATGATCAAAATAATCAAAATAATCAAAATAATCAAAATAATCAAAATGATCAAAATGATCAAGTTCAAGAAATTAATCAAAATGATCAACATTGTTAAATCCAATGATTTTATTTATAAATAATTAAAAATATTGAATTCATAAATGATTAGTTAAATACCCAACAAATTAACTAATCAAAAAATCACACTTAATACAACTAACATAATCAGTACAATAAAAGTAAAAAATGAGTGAACTCGATGCAATCGTAAATAAATTAAAAAATAGAATACCAATGTTTATCGTCATTGTATATTCCGTAACAATAACTCATATTATAAATACACCAAATACTACGAATACAATAAATACAAATAATTATTCATTTGATATTTCTGAAAATCCATCAACCAATTTTAACAAATTTTATTTTCAAATATACTATGGACTAATGTGTTTATTATGTATCTTTTGGGATATGTGGCATGCAATGCGAGCATATCATGATAAAAAACCTGATTCGGAAAATATGTTTAACTGTATATTATTTTGCATTTTCTCTCAATTAATAACGTTACCTTTGTTTGTTATGATAACTAGTATATCCACATTAGGATTACCTCTCGTTTTATTATTCAATATGAGCAAAAATAATATATTACTTTTTTATGGTGTTACAATTCCGTTTGTATATTTACTGAATATTATTGAACGATACTATTGGAGAGAAATATATGATGATTTTATCACTTTGGAAAAAGATGATGATATTTCTACTAATTCAAATAATGATCATGAACAATCTCATGAACAATCTCACGATTAAAATAAGCAGAACGTTATTCAGAATTAATAAATTAAATCAAACAAGTTCATATTCACTACTTGAACTCTTTGGTGTGCCGGAACTGTTCACACTATGCGAACCGGAATCAGTGGATTCACAATCATCGTAATCTAATATTACTTTAATATCATTTTTCCAATCTTCATTTTCCAGTTCCATATCTTTATTTATAATTTGTGTTTCGTTATCAGCCAAAATTTCTGCATTTATTTTTTCTATCATGTCACTATTAATTATTTCATGAGCCAGCTCATCTACAGTTTCGTCTATTATTTTATCAATTAATTCAGTAGCAAATTGTTTTATTGTTACATTTGAATTATTAACATCATCATTACTATTATCGTTGTTATCATTGTTGAGGTCCTCTGTACCTTCGATAGATGTAGAGATAGGTTCTGAATCTATTTTGTCGATCAATACAATTGAATTAATCGGTGTAATCATATCAAAAGGATCATATGAACTACTGATTGGTCTAATTGGACTCACAGGACTAGTTAGACTCACAGGACTAGTTAGATAGGTTGGGCTAATAACAATAATACGTTTTTGACTGATTTTTTGTATCATTTCCTCAATAACTGATTCCGTATCACTATTTAAATCATAAATGGATTCTGTCGACATTTCGTTCACAGGAACCATTTCTGTAATATTATCTGATGTATTCGTCTTACATGATCGTATAGCTGGATACAATTCTATCTGATTAAGTTCATTCACTTGATTTTGACCAAAACACAAACATACAGATTGGGCCCAGTCAACCAAAACATTCAAATTAGGCCATATCGGGATATATTTTTTAATATTATCTATATCAAATAACTCTGCAATTTTGTTCATTATATCGTTATTATTATTTATATCACTTATAATTATACCAAATGCATCATATTGTTTTAATAATAATAAATCAATTTTATTGAATAATTTTATGAATAAAATTGATTTCTAAACATAATCAATATCAATATCGTATTAATATTAAATTATATTTACATAATGGAAGAAACAACTCCAACTAAATTTATCGATCCAATCGATCCAATCGATACAACCAAACAATCTGAACAAAATTCCGATACAGTGTCTAAAAAAACAACTGTGATTGAAGACATAGGTGATATTTGGGCTGATGTTCTTGATTGTGTTGACCGCAACAGTTCAACAAATACAAATCTTGTGAAATCAGAAATGATTAATATTTCAGGAGATATATTCGACGAAGTACTTCATTATCATGAACCTGTAAGAAAAGATGAAAAAAAAGATTCTAAATCAACGACTTCGCAAAGTACGATACAAAATATACAGAATACGAAATTAAATACAAATAAAAAAAATAAACATAAATTCACAAAACTAAAAATATAAAAAGTTGATTGTTTATTTAATTGTATTAATATCATTTTATTTATTGATTATAATAAAAATATATACACCGAAATGGAATTTTATAATTTATTGAAAGAACATAGTGAAAAATATAAATTTAAAAAAAGTATTGAAAGAAATAAATATGATGATATGAAAAATATTTTAAAGATTATATTAAAATACTCCAAAAAAAATGAGAATTTTATTAGAAAATATATGCGTGGTGAGTATGATTTCACAAATGAACAAAAGAATCTAATCGACCAAACTATTATAGAGATTGTCGAACATAATTTATTAACCAATGTAGATACACTACACGATTTTATTTCGACCATACCCTACGACAAAGTTGAACGAAAATCATTAATTAAATATTGTTATTTGTATTATATTTCACATTTTTCTTACAATAGACATCGTAATTCAGACACAAACTACCATAAAGCAGCGTACAATAAAAATATTTCACTCATTGATTTCCAAAAATCCTGCTTCGTCCCGATCAAAGGAAAAATGGAATATCATGAAACTTTTTACACTGAATACGTCGATAAATGTTTTAAGGATTTTAAACAATCAACATATCTCACCAACGATGAATTTGTTGTTTGTGACGATTTTTTTGTTCTAGTATTACGATATCGAGACGACAAATTAATAGACAATATTCTTGATAAATATTGTGAATATGATTTAGAATTCACTGTAGAAATGTTGGAGTCTATTTTGTTTTGTCATATGTCGCTACCAAAAAATATTAATAATAAAAAAAAAATTGTTTCAAGAATAATTCAAGAATTAGAAAAAAATACATCAGCTGACATAATAATTTCATCGATAATGAAAATGTGTGTTTTATTACCAGAAACAATGAATTACATAAATTGCATCAAAAAACCTTATGTTATAAAATGTGATGAATTTATAAAATTTATTTTAAATACAAGAAAATACAATTTATCACGACAAATCGATCATGAATATTTTAATAAATTTCTATCATTAATTAATCCTGCTGATATTGTTAATAATACCGACATTTTTGCAATATTATCCATTAACAAAGAACTATTTCAGACTTATATTAAACAAATTGATAACCAATTTTTAAATATGGAAACATTATACAAAGTATGTGAAATGGGTCCAAATAATGATGTATTGAATGAGTTATTATCCCACAAATTAATTCCTGACAAAAAATGTTTCGAATTACTATGTCAGTCTGGTTACTCCGATTTTAATCTGACAGTTAAAATACTGGTCAGTAACGGTTTCGTTGTTGATCTGGATTGTGTGGAATATGCATTAAAATATGAAGAAGAAATTGATGATCTAGAAATGTTCAATATCAAATATGATGACGAATTATTCAAAATATGTGATAAATTTGAATATTATCCCAAAAAATATATCAATAAAATTAATAAGGATTATATTAAAATGGTTGAAACATTTAAAAAAGAGCCAGCTAATAAAATTGATGCTTTTATAAATAAAAAAAAACTCATCCCAACAAATTATTGTTTTGAAGTCGCCATCGCACAAAATAAAAATACTGATATCGTTGATTATATCATCAAATTAGGTTATAATCCAAGTATTGCAGAAATTGTCCATATTAAGGATTCCGAACGACGAGAATGTGTTTATAATCATTTTTTTAAGAAAAAGAACATGATAAAATTATTGGATTAATATCAAACCGATCTAAAATATTGAATTTCATAATACTAGTTAATAAACTTTTATTTATTATCATTTATTAATAATCACAAAATACATATTTATATGGAAATATATAATTTATTGAATGAACATAATAAAAGTGGTAAACACTATGATAGTAATATTGTGGCAGAATATATTACAAAAAAACCTACAAAAACAACAGACTGCTTTTTTCTTAAATTTATAAAAGGCGAATATAATGAATTAATTGATAACGATCAGATTGAAATTATTGAATATGTAATAATTGACGCCTTGAGCTATGAATTTATAAAAAAATGTTATTTTGTAGAAATATTTACTTATCTTCAAAGTTTGTCTAAAGTAAATATCATTAATCCGAACATTGTAAAATCTTGTTATTGTAGATATTTAGCAAGTCACAAGATATACAAGGATTATATTAGTTATAAACAATTTACGCGCTTACTTTACGACAAAGATGATGTATGTTGTACTGTTGAATACAAAAATTTACATAGAAAATATGAAAAATATTTACCGCTTTACACAAAAGAATCAGTTCATGATGATTTCTTTGTAATAAATAATTATTTTTACTATATAGAAGATGGAAATTCGCTTCACGAATATTTATCTAGATATCTATACGATTGTAATACTTTGTACAAATTACTCAAAGACAATAATCATAAAATTACACTCGGAATGTTAGAAATGATACTATTATGTCAGAAAAATAAGTTTGGGTTCTTCGATGTATCATTTCCACCAATATTGGTCACAGATTTAGAAAATGAAATTGATCCAAGTTCAATTGTGTCACTTATTTTAAAATACAGTTCACAATGTTATTCAAACATAAAAATAACTGCAAATTGTATTAATTCAATAAGTAAACCATATACAATCAGTTGTGATGATGTTGTAAAATATGTTAAAAATGTAGATATTTATAATGTTTTAAAAGAATCTCAATTAATACAAATATTATTATCGCATATTGATTATGAAGAATTTAATAATAATATTACTAAATTGTTTCCAATAATATGTGTTGATATCAATATATTTAATACTTACATTGATAAAATAAATGAAATTAATCCATCGATTATAAATCAGGAAATGTTGTACAAAGTTCTTCAATTATATTGTGATGATAAAGTTTTAGACAGATTATTATCAAATAAATTAATTCCCGACATGAAGTGCTTTGAATTGATGTGTAGTAAAGGAAGTTGGTATCGTGATTTCAACAAGGGTGTTACTGTATTGTTCAATTACGGCTTCGATATAACTATGGAATGTGTTGAATATACTCTGCAATGTAACAACTGTATTAATAATTTGGGATTATACGGACTAAACTTAACAGACGATGAATTATATAGACTTTGTATCAAGTATGGCACATATCCCATGGGATACATTCAACAAATTAACAAAGATTTTTATAAAATGATTAAAATGTTTGAAAAGGATAAACCTGATAAAATTCATGAATTTATCACTAAGAAAAAATTATCTCCAACGGTAACATGTTTTGAACTCGCAGTTCAATACAATAAAAATAATAATATTGTCGATTACATCATAAAATTAGGTTACAACCCTAGTATGCCAGACATTGTATTGATTGATGATAAACAAAGAAGGACACATATTTATAATCATTTTTTTAGCCAAAATATAAATAATTTAAAAAATAAAAAAATAATGATGTTAGAATAAAAAAAGTCAAGGATCATTTTTATCTTCAAAGTCATCATTAAACATGTTTTCAATAATGGTAAAATCATCGTCTCCTAAAGATTCATCAACAATAATATAATAGTCATCGTCACTAAACTTATCATTAAACTTGTCATTAAACTTGTCATTAAATTTATCTAAACCATCCAAATTATCTGGATCGATCTCGTTAAATGTGACCATTTCATGCGATTCGATATGTGATTCAAAATCTATATGTCTTAAAATATATGTTATACGCCAAATAATGATTTGTTCTATTTTTTCAATAGAACCAAATTGATCAATATATCCCATAAATATTATCTATTATTTATTTATTTATTAAATTATTTGATATTATAATTTTAATATTAAATTAATTTAATTAACAATTTTTTATGCCATCTATATTTTTTTTTGATGGCAAAATGTTATGTATTGTATAGGTTGTATCTTGCATAAAAATATTATGTATTGTATAATCTTCTTGATCAAAACTAGTCGTAATGAAATATTCAAAAATCATTCCCTTTTCAGTCAAATATTTTAATATTTTTTCCATAAATCCCGGCTTTAATTTCAATTTACTTTGAATTTGTTCTACAGATAATTTATTTTCTTCTTCATCATCACTATCTTCATATTTAAAATTATCTATTGATCTATTAGATCCTTTAACTATATATCTCTTTTTTTTTAATTCATATATATTTTTATAGACTGTGATAAACTCAATGTATGATAGTTGTGTATCTGGATGCAAAATTAGCAATCTTTGTACAAAAGATTTTTCTGAAACCAATTTATCGTCATCATCATAAATGTGTAGATGTTTTAAAGTTTCAACACTATTTATAAAATCCTCATAAACTGATTCAATTATTGTATTGACATAATTTTCGTTAATTGTTTTAATATCAGCATCAGGATTAAATTTTCCTTCTGTCTCAACATCTAAATAGTTTTTATCAAGTTGAAGCCTTTCAAATAGTAAATCGTATACTTCTTGGTCTTGATTGTTTACGTTTTCTTGTTCTGTTGATGCCATTTGTTGTTTAATAATGTTTAGTATTATGTTATAAAATATTATATAACACAATAATGTATTTAATTTAAATATCAAATTTAATTTATAGGAAAAATTGATTAATTAAAAGTTTTAATTATGCAATAAAAATCAATACATCATAGTTGCTATGAATCAAGACTACGATTATCTTATTAAGGCCGTTGTCATCGGCGATTCCGGGGTCGGTAAATCATGTCTTATTATGAGATACTGTGATGCTTGTTATACAGATTCATATATTTCGACAATTGGTGTTGACTTTAAAATTCGTTCATTTGAATTTGATGGAAAAACTGTTAAATTCCAAGTGTGGGATACGGCTGGTCAAGAACGGTTTAGAACTATAACGACTTCTTATTATCGTGGAGCGCACTGTATTATGTTTGTGTTTGATATCACAAACCGAGAAACATTTGATAACATAAAAAGAATTTGGTATGACGAGGTTAAACGGATTATCGGCGATAAAGAAATTTCTACTATTTTAATTGGAACTAAATCAGATCTAGAAGTTAAGCGTGCTGTATCATTCACTGAAGCCACTGAACTCGCTAAAAATCATGGAATGAAATACATTGAGACAAGTGCCAAAGTAGAAAAAAATGTAGATGAAGCTTTTTTGGATCTAGCTTCTAGTACAGTTGATAGACTAAAACGAAAACCACTAGTTCCTCCTAATAAAATAGATCATCCGATTGTCATTGGACGCAAAGTTAAACCAGTTAAGGACGGATGCTGTTAATTTATTTTTATATTTTTTATTAAATTTTTTATTGAGAGTAAAATATTGATAATAATAATATTAATATTAAAATAATAATAAAAAAAGGAATATATAAGAATATGCTAATATTATATAGATAATGGATAATGTTATATCTGACAATACACTGATTGTATATATTGATAGCGTGACTGATGATATTAAATCGAGTAATAAACAAGAACTAATTAATATAATGAACGAGTTCACGATTGTGTTCCCAATTGATAATTATATAAATGAAATATTAGATTCGTATGATTATAAATTTCTAACAAAAGCGATAATTGAACAATTTAAATTGGATTATAACAGATCTAATATAATATATGATGACGAAAAACATGGTATGGATGATTTTTTGACTAAAATTGAGTTTATGAAAACTGTTGATTTCATATATGAATACAAAAAAAAGATTAAACAAAAACGATATATGACACAATTCGTAAATTTGTATTATTTAACATTAGTTTTATGTACACAAGCTTCATTTTACCATCCCTTTAAAATATTGTTTCAGTTGTATACTGACATAGACAAAAATACACACATTGTGAATAGTAATGATAAGCATAAGGTAATTATAAAAAGTAGTAAAAAATCTATTGAATTTATAATTAATAAGTCACTTAATTACATAAATATTTCGAATGAAAAAATTATGAAAAAAATTAATGTCACACTTACATTTTGTATAAATTATGAAAAAAATATAGAAGATGAAAATGGTGCGATTGAATGGAAAATGCAATAAATTAATATTTTGTTAAATATGAATTAATTTATTAAAAAACTAGTGTCGACAAACATTTGTGATCATCAGGGAATCTATGTTTGAGGCACACAACACAGCTACATTTTGAACATTTATAAGGAATCGGTTGTTTTGCTTTGCACATAATGCATTTTTTGTACGGATTTATATTTGTTTTAATTTCCTTTATTACATTATCTTTTTTAACGGGGCATTGATGATTATCGTATTTCATATGATCAAGACAAAATATTTGATTACATCGATTACATTTGAATGGTAAGAAATCTAATTGTCCACATTGTTTAACACTACACTGACTTCCTAAATCAGGGAATTCCATTTGTATTAACAATAATAATAGATACCTTCGAATGAATGTTAGAAGGATTTATAATATATGTGTGTATAATATTTTTATTAACGGTATATATTTTAATATTCATTTTTTTTAATATTAATCATCAATAAATTTATAAACATAAAACATAAAAACATTGAAATGATTAAATAATTAAATGTTTGTTATATTGTTAACCTTAATGTATAATGCACTTAATATCAATCAAGTAAACTTAAATAGTTTTATGTCGTCTATTTGAATAATAACATAATGTCGGACATTATTTTATCAGACAAATGCGTCTGCAGTGTTGGATGTGATGTTCACGCACCATTTACCACAAAGTTTTTGAGATATTTATTTCCGTATACAGGTTTCAAAAAAATTATTTTAGACAATGTAAAAACTGATTTTAAAAATAAACAATATTTGTGCTCCATCGCTAATCATCCAGCAATTAATTTTGTTATGTTTAAAGAAAATTTATCGGTTGATTCATTACAAGAATTGAGTAAGAAGTCCATTGATCTCTGTAAGCAAGATCATACAAAGACAAAAACAAAAGTTAATTATATTTTGTTCGGATTATGTAATGTAACAAAAAAAAATAAAGTTATATCTGTAAGAATATGTTTTGATGATGGTCGCTATTGCAAATATTCTGGTATTATCAACACAATTATTCATGAAATTACTCATATTAATGTTAAAAACCATGGTGACGCTTTTAATAAACGTCAATTGGAACTTACAAACATTTACAACAATTACAAGATTTATACGAATTATTGTAAAATCTTATTAATTTGTATGATGATTATTATTTTAATGGTATTCATTTTTGTATTTTATTTATTTTAAATTTTGTAAAATTGAATATACATCGATCAATACATCCATTTGTTTATTTATTTGTTTATTTTAATAAAAACCATGGAATATGATTTCAATACAGAAAAATTATTGATCGAAGTAAATGAACTACAAAACGGATTGGTTGGAATTCCTAGAAACGAACAGAAAGAAAAAAAGAAAATATATTATAATAAAAGTCTTAAAGTACTTGAAAAAATACATAATAAATTGATGGTAAATATTAATTCTAATATGCTAAAAAATAATTTAATCAAACAATATATCAATGGAATTTCGCATAAATTTGCAAAAATAGTCGGAGCGTACTGTGAATGTCAAATACATGAAACTGTCAAACTAAAGCATTTTTCAAAAGATGAACTAATAGAAATCGATGTAAAAATAGCACCTCTTATTGAAGAATTATGGAGACTCAAAATTAATACGGAAAATTCTTGTGAAAATAATGTTCCAATCGGTTTTGTATGGATCCAATTTTCCACTTTGGATGATATGAAAAGATTTTTTGATATTGCTATTACAAATGGTGAACTGTGTAATAAAATAAGAATAAATTTTTGTTGCGATAATTTCAAGGAAAATTGGGTTCCAAGTATTTCAGTCACTGTTGGTCACAATGAAACTATAATGACTTACCATGTTAGGTTCCCTATTTCAGACTTAGAAATATTGACTGAAACATTTCAAAACTATTATGATTAATTTATTGCGATTTATGATATTGGTCAAAAATTGAATTTATATCAATTGGTTTAAAAATTTGTCTACATGTGAAATTACATAAAACTAAATACAAAATGCAAAATCAAATATGTAAAGGCTATTTTTTGAAAAATAAATGTACGAACAATGCAAGAGAAGGTTTTACAACATGCGAATCACACAAACATCAGGAAGATTATACAGATGAACAGTTAAATAATATGAAAGAGTGTTCACGATGTCATAAAAAGTTTTACGGTAATAATAAACGATGTAATGAGTGTGGTGAGGCGACTAAAAAGAGTAATGCGATTGTTGCGGAAAAGAAAGGACCTAAAAAAATGTGTAAAGGTATTCTTATTAAAAACGAACGATGTAAATTATATGTTAGAAGAGGATTTAATACATGCAGACAACATAAATTTCAGGAAAACTATACTGATGAACAAATGAATAATTTAAGTGATTGTTCAACATGTAGGAGAGCATTAGTTAAAAAACCAGGATTGTGTGAAGAATGTTTAGATAGAGGTGAAAAAAATCGCGAAAAGGCCAGGGAAGAAAAAAATAAATTACCCGATTGTTTTAAATGTTCTGAAATAGCTAAAAATAATAATGAAGACATGATCGAAGAAAAACAAACGCGTATTAATAAACAAATCAATGGAACTAAATATTGCGGTGACCATCAAATTGAAATATGGATTAATGAAGTTAAAGCAAATAATAAAGTACCATGCACACAATATATTAGAGGATGTCAGACTGAATTGGAAAAAGATTCTGAATTTGTGAGATGTTTACAATGCAGACGAAAAATAGATGATATTTTAAGAGATTTTAAAAAAGGTGCATTAAAAATGGGACGACAAATAGAGTTATCAGATGAAGAAATACTTAAAATAAGGAATAAAAATTGTGCTTATTGTAACAAGAAAGTTGTAGTTGATTATGAACATGGTATAGATAGGATAGATAACGAAAAAGATTATTTAAAAAATAATGTAAATCCGTGTTGTGCTCAATGTAATATAATTAAGGGACAAAAAAAATTAGAAGATTTCTTAAATTATTGTTTGAATATATTCAAAAATTATCCATCAAAAATATTTATTGCAACTATTGAAAAAAAGACATATGTTGATATAAAATACAAAGCAAAATTGAGAAATATAAATTTTGAATTGTCAAAAGATGAATATGAAAATACGATAAAATATTGTTGCTATTATTGCAAAAATACGAATAATAATAAAAATGCATTAGATAGATTGGATAGTAATAAATCATACAATAAAGATAATGTTGTAAGTTGTTGTGGTGTATGTAATTTAATGAAAAATGACTATTCATTGGATGATTTTATATCGAAGATAAAATCAATTGTTGAATATAATAAAACGAATACTATAAATAAAAAACCTTTGATAAAAATAGACAATTAATATTATTCTTTTATTTCATTCAATTTATTTCATTCAATTTATTTCATTCAATTTATTTCATTCAATTTATTTCATTCAATTTATTTCATTCAATTTATTTCATTCAATTTATTTAATTCACTTAGTTTATCCTTTGCTTGTTTTAATTTATCGTGAACAGAAATATCTTTAGCTTTAGTTGTAGCCCATGGTTTTTCTAAAGAAGCATGTTTTTCTATTTTAAAAAATTCACGAAACCCGTTCCCTGTTTTCTCTTTATAATATACAACGTGTTTTGGTAAATCACTTTGTTTCATATCTTCAGGTAATGGTTTTGCGTTATATTTACGTGCAGATTTATCTCGGTTAGAATTTTGGACAGATTGTGTAGTTATTCTTAAATTAACAATTCTATTGTCAAGTTTATTTCTGTTAATATGATCAATATTTTCTGTTTTATTACCGTGCGCATAATAGTTCATAATAATTTGGTGCATATAAATATTTTTACCGTCTATGTTGGCAGCTATATATCCATTAGTCATTAAAAACCATGTTGGAACATCGTTAATTTCTTCATTATATAATATTTTATCGAGTTTTTCTTGGGAAAAATAGCAAAACGAATCTTTTTCGCAATACATCACATAAAAGGGTTCTGATTGTAATGTCTCATTTTTAACGAGCCAATAAGGATTATAAATTGTGCCAGCTGTTTTTCCTCTTGTAACAACGTGACCAACGAATGATTCTAAAATAATGAATTCTTTTGGTGGTAATTTTTTAACTGAATTTTCATATTTTATGTTTGATTTTCTATAATCATATTTATTACCATTCATAAATGTCCATATAAATTGATCAAATGGTATTCCATATAAAATTTCTAATATTGATATTTGTTTGTTATTAGTATTCAATGTGTATAAATATCCATTTTCATCCTTTTTCCAATATGGATGATTTGTTTTTGATTGACTATAAAATGTAATTTTTTCTAAATCAGTCCAATCTATTTTAACAGTTAAATCATCAATTGTGACATCGAATGATTTCTCTTCATTATTTGCTTTAAATTTGTACATAGTATTAATTATATATATTTATAATTAATAAATCTTTAAATAATTTAATGTAATTAATCCAAATATCAATATTAATTGAATTTAATTTGAATAAGCCAAACCGCCCCGTTATGATTTTACCAGTTACTTATAATAGTGAACTAATAAAATAGGGTGTTAAAAATCTCTTATATTTCTACAAGAGCCGGACTATACCTTATGCTTATCATGGGATTATTGCTAATAATCCTAAAGCCCAAAACCATCTAGTCTCTGAGTCTTCCTCCAAAATATCTTGCATAGCGATATTGAAGGCTTGATTGCTGATTTTCCAATCTTCAAGGTTTTTACTATTGTGTTCGGCAATTAACCGAGTTCCCTTTATATTATTATTACTAATAATAGGTAGTACTTGAAGTTCTGAGGAAGTTCCAGCAATTTGGAATTGTTGCCTATAGAATTTGATATAAATTCTAAAGACTAGCCAGTTATATATTGTTCTATGTAGTCATAAGAACAATGGTTGATTTACAATGTTTTCCCTATATAAGTTTATCAACCTACTTATAAGGCATCTGACTGTTAGGAACAAGCGGTTTTGACCAAAAATTCCTGACATGATACGTAATACGTTGTATGAGAATGCGTAGACGAACAATTTAGCATCACTGATATCAATGTGTAATTGATGAGCTTTGCCGAACAATGTTCTCAATGGATCGTGTAAAGTGAGTTGTAAGACAGTGTTATCGATACGAGACAAGTTGCAAGTACCAGATGGTTGATGTTGTTCAGGGTGTAAGGCGAAACTGTACACATTGACACCATCAGCTGGGGTGTGAGTGTGGTATTGCCATGGTTGGACATAGTTGAAGTAGCTTCCTCTTCTTGGTGGGAATCTGTCGTTACCGTTCAATTGGATAACAGCTTCAGCGACTGGATTACCTCTTCCGTCGAGTCTAAGACCGTAGTTGTTGAATTGGACGAGGAAAACATCGTTTGGATTACCAGTTTGGTTAGTGTTGAATCTAAGATCAATCAATCCGTTGGATTTAGTTGGGATGGAAACATCAGTAAGAGTCAAGGTTTGGTCGAGAACAGTTGCAACGAATGTTCCAGTTGTGGCATCAACGTTGACTTGGACAGTGTTCAAGTAATCAGCATAGTTGAAACCACTGGCACCAGTTGAAGTTGGGATACCAGTGTACAATGGGTATCTGCAAACAGTCAAGTGAGTTGCTCCAGTTCCGTTGACGAAGATGTTGAATCTAATTGAGTGGTTTGGTCTAGTGGCAATATCAGCTGTAACAACTGGACCATTCAATGGAATATGTACGTATACATCAGTCAATTGGGAACCGTGGTGGTGGCAACCTTGTTGACTTAATTCCATCATACCGTTGGCAATGTTGTTACCGGCTTCTCTAAGAGCCTCATGCCAGCTTTCGTTAGCATGGGTGTAGCACAAGAAACTGTGACCAACACCGAAACCTCCAGAAACTCTATCATCTCCAGCGAAGGTTGAGTTTTTAATAACCCAGATCAATTCTTTACATGGGTGGTTGAAGCCCAATTTGGATTTGTATTGGATGTTGGAACTCTTGGCGTTACCAGTAATTGTTTCATCACCAGTGAATTGGACTTGTTCAATCAAATATTCGTGACCGACTTGAGCGAAACGTCTTCTTTCAACTGAATCTAAGTAAACGTAATCAATCAAGATAGAGGCTTCTCTCATTCCGAGACCTCTTAAGTCTGGAACGTTACCAGCATCGTCGGTTTGCCAGACAATAAGTCTGTGGGCATCTTCGAAATCAAAGTTAAGTCTGACTTCGTGATATTGCAAAGCAATAAGAGGAAGAGCGAGACCACTGTTTCTGCAGAACCAGAATTGCAATGGAATGTACAAAGTGTAATGATCTTTAATGTTTCCTTGACCATCAGGTTCGTCGAGTCTTGTTAATTCGTCGACATCACCAATCATGTGGTTGTAACCTCTATCTTGATCATTGTCGTGAGTTAATTCGTACCAGATATCTAACCAAGTACCGTATTGTTTGTCAATTTCAGAACCACCAATTTCGACATTGCAGAATCTGATCAAAGCATGACCTAATCTTCTGACCCAAGCGAATCTTGGGAGTTTGCTATCAACAGCTAATTCACGTCTGGCGAGCCAGTTAACAGTGTCTAATTGAACCATCAAGAATATTCTTGAAGCTAAATCACCGTTTCTGATGACTGTAACTGTAGCTTTACGACCGAAGTTTGGATTTCCACCGAGTGGGTGTTCAATAGTTTCGATAGAGAAGTTGGTGTATCTTCTGTATACGACTTTCCAGAAAGTTATTTGGGGATTACCAGTAAGGTAAACATCTTGGGCACCATAAGCGACCAACTGCATTAACGCTGAGTTTTCTTTTAAGAAAACTCTCCTTTGCTCATTATTTCGTTATAAATTAATTAATATTATGGATTAACTCATAACTACATAATGACGACATCTCTGCCGGGGCTAGACTATATCTTAAGGGAATTATACATTGTGATATAATAAAAATTGTAAATTCCCCCATTTCCATTTAGTCGTTGAGCATATATCCTCATTAATAATTTTGGATTACAAATGATAGGATACTTAGTTGCGGATTGTCTAATTCTTTACATTTTTCCTTTACCCACAAATTTCCCTGTGGCCACTATTATATTACTATAAATAGTTTAGGAGCAAAGACTCTAAAGATATTCCCGCAATTTGAAAATGTTGCCGACCATAACATCGACTTGCCATAGCTTTTACTATGACATCGGCCTAATGTTGACCGCCTCCACACATAATTTAGTATTATATTTATATCATTATTAGAGAAAAAAAAACATTGAGTTTTGATAAATAAAAAATAAGATTACTATATATTAAGATCCAGTCATATGTTAAGATACACATTAAAAACACATCAATATTACTCGGGTATTGTCTTTTCTTAAAATTAACACAAAAAAAACACAAAATTTTAAATAAATTAATTATATTTGATCATAGTACAATTGTATTATTTCTATCATTTTATTCGAATCACAATCAATCCAGTACTGGATTTGACTACTTAAATTTTTTAATCTTATATTCCATTCATTTTTATTATTTACTTCAACCAATCCATTTTTATTTTGTTTCCAACACGATTTAATTTTTAAATTATCCTTATTTATGTAATCGTCTGGATTGAATCTAATGAATACTACATCGCGATGTCCTAAATCCTTTGATATTTCCATTAATCGCTTATTTTCACAACTGCTATCATAATTAATGTGTTGATTTTCATCTATTTCTATAATTATTACTTTTTGTCCTAAATCTAGTAGCAAATCAGGTCTTTTATTTGAACATCCATCGATGATTCTTTTGTCTTTAATCCAATCATATTGCGGAAACGATTCTGAAATATAATCGGATACATTTTTTTCTTTTGTTTTGTAATTTCTTGTGACAGGTTTATCAGGAAATAAATGCACATAACAAAATATACAATAACCATCATATTTATCTGTTACACCCATATCACACCATTCAGATAAACATTTTTTGTGTTTTAAACTAATCATTCCATTTTTTTTATGATCTATACAAAATACTTCTCCTATTTTATCGGGGTAATAATAATATGCTCTTTTATTGCATCCGTTTAATGCATAATAAAAACATTTTCGATCAATAACAGAAATCATTCCATCCTTTTTATGTGTTTCGCAGTACATTTTACTTTTATCTTTAAAACCATACATAGCACATTTTTTACACATTATTTCTTTACATTTATTAACAACATCAGCCATATCTTTATCTTTTGCACATTCTCTACAATACAATGGTTTAGTTTCACCTAATTTATTAAACAGTGGTCTCATATTACAATCATCCGATATACATTTAATACTTTTAACGTCAACCATTCCATCACTCTTATGCTTCAAACAATGTGTCACCCTTTGATTAGGTAAACCATAATAAGCCTGAGTTTTACATCCATCGAATAAACATTTTTTATTAACTAAATTAATCATTTCTTTTTGACTATGTTTTTCACAATATAATGGTTTTCCACCAATCGGTCCAAAAACACGAGACATTTTACAATTTTCACCTAAACATCTTTCATGAACGACATCAATATACATGTTCGAATTTTGTAATTCATCTTTGTGTTCCTTGCAATACTGAGGAATTTTTGTCTCTTTCCCATAAACGGCACGTTTTTTACATCTCTGACCATCCGTAACTTTCTCACATTTTTTTCCCATATAAATCAAACATAAAAATATAATACAATCACATAAACTATTATGTAATTTGTCAAAATAAATATCAATATTTTATGGAGTTACATTAAATTGTATGATATCAAATAAATGCTCAATAAATTTATTTATTGTAACACCATTATTATCTAAATATCTTAAATCATTCGGTTTTACTCCTAAACGTTCAGACCTGGTAATTCCTTCTGGATAATATGCTCTAATATGACTACAAATACTGCGAAAGAAATCGTCTGAAGGCTCATTTAATGTGCATGCAGAAATGAATGTCATATTATCACCTAAAAAATTAGTTTCCAGTTTTTTTACAAATGCTGTTCCTTCTTTTGTAAATCGTTCAATCCATAAAGGAACCAATACTTCTTTGGCATTTTCTTTTTTTCGAATAAAATATAAATATTTTGCTGTACAGTATCCTTCATAATTATCAGTTATTTTAATATTTTTGAAGTCATCAAGATATACACCATCCAATGGACAATAACCTCCTTCATTTACAATTTTCCATTTATATTTTTTAATTTTTTTATTAAAATCCATTGTATTTTTAATTATACTTAAATTTATTATTAAATATAATTATAATATATTAATATTTATTGATTTAAAAAATGTTTATGCATCTTGGCTCTGTAACTACTTATAACCTTTTTGTGTATTTCATCAATTTCTTCCATTTTCGATAATTCACCTTCCATTTGTTTCATTAAATATACTGATGCATTCACCATGACATCCGTTACTTTATCAACAATTTTATCTTCAATCTTGTCCTCAACCTTTTCAATAACTTTATCTTCAATTTCTGATTTAATTTCATTATAAGATAAAGTTATGTCATTTTTAACAATTTTTACTACTTCTTTTACTTCATCCATTTTATTTAAAAATATTTATAAATATTTATTGTTTATTACTAATTATTTATGATATATTTTAAATATTAAAATTTATTCAAAATATACTAAAAAAAATTATTCTAGTTCCATCAACGTTTCTATCAATCTTGGTATATCATAATCTATCTCAGTCATATCAGTTAATTTCTTCCTCATAATTATTTTATTTCCATTTACTTTTACCTTCCATCCCATTAATATTGCGTTACATATTGCTGTGATTTGCAGGAACATTATCATTTGTTCTCTCATCATCCAATATATTATTCTACTATCTTAATGCAATGATGCAAAATAAAACTATATTTTAAACAAATATATATCTCTTATAAATATATTACATTTTCGTAAAACGCATTAAGAACTCAAATATGTTGTCAATGTGTAGTCATTGTTACATATATTAATTGATAATAAATATATATTTAACACATTTATTCCCCTACCACTTTGTATATTTATGATGAATATATATTTGTTTTTCACTTAAAGATCAAACTACATAATAAGAATTATATAATAATGTCTGCATTTAAATACAAGCCCGACAAGATTAAACATCTGTCAAATATCGATACATTGGATACAATCCATCGTAAACATGTTACCAATTTTGATAGTAGAAGAAACAATTTGACTGATTTAAAAAATCGTTTATTACATTTAGAAATGTCCTTTTCATCAATTAATGTGAATCAATTTGGTGATCCAACATTATACATGAAAAAGAAATCTTCACTGAAAGATGAAATTAATACAATCACTGGCGAAATATACGACATAGAAAACAATGTTAGCGAATTAGAGTATTATAGCAACATTTATGATATTGCATTAGATTACTATTATGATACTGATTTGAATAATGCAAGCAATACTGAACATGTTGATTATCAAAATACTCAATGGACATTGCCTCCAAACAATAATGTCGACACATTAACTGGGCATTTTGAAGTTACACTCAACGACAAATATCTCAGTGATAGTAACAATCAGAACAAAAAAGACGGTGACTATGATACAGAACTCGACGATGGAAAAAAGAAATTACGTGAATTACAATTATTGAGTCAACAGAAAAGAAAACCTAAGAAAATAACACGTAGACGTATGAGAAAATCAGACATCAATGATACAACGAATATTTTAGATTTTTTCTCTGGGCCAATAACTGTTAATACAGAAAATGTCAAAAATAACACAAAAACCGAAGAACAACTAAACAATCCTAAAGTAGAGGAAACAAAAACAAAAAATAAAATAGAATATGTGGTTACAAATAAGGCAACATTATTTGATAATTATATGAAAATAATAAATAAAACATCGATTGAAAAAGATAAAAAGGATAGATTAAAATTATGTGGAACATGTGGTATCGAAAAAACAATATTGCAATCTGAAGGGATTTGTGTATGCGTCAAATGTGGTGAAGCTGAGCCTATCATCATCGAAAGCGAAATACCGAGCCACAAAGATACAGTCGTTGAGAAGGTACACTATCCATATAAGAGAATTAACCATTTAATGGAGTCCGATCTGCGGATAGTGATATACGTATGTATATATTAATTAAATGAAAAAATATTGAATGTAAAATATTTAAAAGTGGAATGTTAAATAATATAAAACTATGCAAAATGGAAAAATATGATATTTATAAAAAAATTGTGGTGGATAAACCAAAAAAAGGATATGGAGTAATTTATTTCTTATATTGTAAAATATCAAAAAAAGGATACATCGGGCAAGCTTCTAATTATGTCAGCGGTAATTTAATATGGGGAAAAAATGGTAGATGGAAATCACATGTTCGCGAAGCAACTTCTGGATCTAAAGATCATTGTGTTTTATTGAATCAAGCTATACGAAAGTATGGACAAAATCAATTTAGTATATTGACGGTTGAAGAAGTTGAAGAAGATAGATTAGATGAAAAAGAAAAATTTTATATCGAAGTATTCGGTAGTATAAGTCCAAATGGTTACAATTTAGAAAAGGGTGGTAGGGTATGTAAAATAATTTCTGAAGAATCGAGGAAGAAACATAGTGAATCTACAAAGGGAAAGATATTATCAGATGAACTGAAAAAGAAACTTAGTGTCGAACAAATAGGACTCGTAAGAGATCATTACAGGAGAAAATATGAGGAAGATGTTAATTTACCGAAATATATAAGTGCGACGAGACATATGGGTAAAATTTGTGGTTATAATGTAACTTTTCCTATAGGAATAGATACAAAGGAGTATATAGTACAATGTTTTTCTAATAGTTATGACACTGATTTGGCATTGGATAATGCCAAACAGTATTTGAATGAACTCAAAGAAAAACATAAAAATAGATTTGAGGAAATCAATAAAAAAAGAGAAGAACGATTAGTAGAATATCAGCAAGATAAAATAGAAAAAAAGACTAAAACTAAATTATCTGAATATATTTTCCCAATAATTAGAAATAATAAAATTAATGGATACTATGTAGAAAACATGCCATCCGATAAAGAAAATGAAACATATCCGAAAAAAGAATTTACAGAGTTATCCTGCAATAGAAAAAATTTATTTGCAGCACATCGATATATAAAATCGCTTGAAATTTTAAATACAAATAGTAAATTTAAAGAAGAAAAAAATAAAGATATTCCATACGCCGACAAGGCACAATATATAAAAAATAAAGAAAATCAATTACCTAAGTATCTTGCATATGTTATCGTAAATGGAGAAAAAATTGGCTATCAAATCAATAATTTTCCATTATCAAAAACTGACATAAGGAAAAAGAAATTTTGTGACAAGAAAATTCCTATGGTAGATAAATATAAATTAGCAATAGATTTTTTAGCCGATTTATGGAAAAAGAAAAGAGAACTGGAAACAATTAATAATCATAGCATATTAAATAATTTAAATAATTGATTTCTTTATATTTAACAGTAAATAATACATTCATAATTTATACAATTTAATTTGTACATAAGTGCTCCAAACAGCAGGCGTGAAAAGCGTGTAACCTGCTAGTCACTATTAATGAAACAAATAATTTATTTATTTATTTAATGCAATAAGTAATTAATAGATGGCAACACATTCAAATTGCGGGAAGTTCCTTAGAGTTTTAAGTACTACCTAGTATTAGTAATAATATTAGGGAAAATCGGTTAATAGCCGAAGGCGACAATACTGCCGAATAATAGTAACAATCTTAAAAATCGGATAATCCGCAACCAAGATTCCTAACTAAATATATTTAGAATGGAATAAGGCTCAGAGACTAGATGTTTGTGCGTCACATATTTATATACGATATTTTATGTGGTGTAAGGTATAGTCCAAACCCTTAGAGAGATCTAAGCTCAATACGTGGAGATATTGCTAATCAAAAGTATTGAGGACACGTTATGATTCAAACATTTTATAATAAATGTATCGTGTCGGGGTTCATTGGGTTGAACCAGTTAAAGGTTGTGACTGGAATAGCAAGCATGAAAAGTGTATTCTTGCTAGTCGTTTACGATGAAAAAACTTATTAGTAATCGCAAAATGGCAACATTTTCAAATTGCGGGAAACTCCTTAGAGTTTTAAGTACCACCTATTATTTGTGAGAATATTTAGAGAACTCGGTTAATAACCGAATCCAATGGTAAAAATCTTAAAAATTGGACAATCCGCAACCAATCTCCCTAGTTTAAAATTAGGTTGAAGGCTCAGAGACTAAATGGAAATGGATCGGTTTTATCAAATCGGTTTAAGATATAGTCCGTCTCCATGGAAACATGGCTTGTATAATAAGATAGTAAGTGATCGAAGATACAAGGATTAATTACCTATTCAGCTAATTAATTAGATTAAACGTCAAGCGAAAGAATCAACAGAAATTCCAGACGAAGTATATACTAGTATACGAGCGGAATTAAAGAAAGCTAAAATCTCTAAAATTAATGAGATCACGATACAACGTGTTAAAAATATATTAAAGAAGCTAAAATATAGCGAATATTATGAACATACGGTTTATATAGTCAGTAGATTAACAGGCAGAGCACCACCATCTCTGAGTAGAGAAACTGAAGAAAAAATTAAATATATGTTCAAACAAATTCAAGAACCATTTATACGACATTGTCCTACATCAAGAATAAACTTTTTGAGTTATTCGTATGTTCTACATAAAATATTTATGATTCTTAAATTGAAGGAATACAGCCACTATTTTGAATTACTTAAAAGCAGAGAAAAATTACGTACACAAGAAGCCATTTGGGAGAAAATCTGTAATGATCTTAATTGGCCTTTTGATTCAAGTATGGATATTTAAATTTTTATCAAAAAAAATTATATTTAAACAATTAATTATATTATACAAGTATGATATAATTAGAGATGTACACAACAAATTTCGATGTTAATGATTTTGAAATAATTGTTAGTCCAGATGATATGGAAATAATAAAAGAAATTTCGCCAACAATTAATACATATAATATTACAAAAATAATTGATTCAAATAAGTTAGATCTAAAGTTACCGTGTGATGAAGAAACCACTAAAAAATTCCAAGCAATATTATTGTTATTATTAGCTGGCTATTATTATGATAAAATAAATCATAATATACCTGTACCAAATATTGTTCCAGATTAAAACTATGAATGAATTATTTAAATTTTAGATTTTAAATTTTATAATATTCTAAGATATATTATATTTGAAATCATGTATGCAATATATTTAAGGAGATTACTTAGATACATTTTTATGTTCCTGCTAGTTTTTATCAGTTCTGTATTAGTTTGTGGAAGTAAATTGACTACGACGGATATAATTATGTTGTCTATGTTAATAACGATATGTTTCTTATTCCTCGATTTATATTATCCGATTGTTCTTTATTAAATTACCATAAATTTATGTATGTTTGTATATGTTTGTATATATTCGTAAAAAGTGTGTTAAATCATTTAAAAAGAAAATACAAATATAATATATATAATGACTGCTAATAATTCAGAACAAAACCAAAATCATAGTTTGGAGTTTAAACAGGAATCTAAACAGGAAACTAAACAAGAAACAGCACAAGAAACTGGCAAACAAATTGACCAGCTCTATGAAGATCCAGTTATTCCTAACCAATTATGGTGTTGTATATCATTTATAAGTCCTGAAACTGTAAAAAATTGTAATTTCCGTGGAGTTAAAATCCGTGGTGTGTATGCTACAAAGGAAGAAGCCAGTGCAAGAGCTAAATTCTTACAATCGGTTGATCCAGATTTTCATATCTTCGTTGGAGAAATAGGGAAGTGGCTTTCTTGGGATCCAAATCCAGATACTATAGAAGACCAACAGTATTCAGACAAAAGATTACAAAAACTAATGAGTGAATACAAGAAAAATAGAGTTAAGGCACATAAATTAGAAGAAGAACGTAAACGTGAAATTCTAGAAGAAAATGTCAGAAAAGAAGCTGTAAGATCCGACAAACAGAAGGATAGAATGAGAAAGAAATTGGAAAACAAGACTAATGAGAAGATAGACCAGAAAATGAAAGAATTGGAGGAATCAAGATTCAATAGCGGTCCAATTACAGAGGAATTGAAAGAAAAAGAACTATTAGTTAAGAGTGAAAAACAACGTATAACAAAGACAGAAGAAGATATTCAGAAGTCTGTTGATAATTTGGCTACAGTAGATGATAAGATCAACCATTTGCAACAAATGTATAAGGACATGTTGCAAAAAAAGGGTAAGACTGCCAACGCATCTAATTAAATTGTTTGAATAATCTAAAATATTGATTTTATAAATAATAAAAATAATGGTTTCTATTATTTTTATGATACAACAAAATGGATAAAAAAACACAAGAATTTATAAACAGGGCCAAAAATATTCATGGTAACAAATATGATTGTACAGATTCTATATATATAAATTATGATACAAAAGTTCACATTAGATGTAATAATCATGACGAAGATTTAATATTTGAACAAGCACCAAAACATCATTTGAGAGGCTCCGGATGTCATAAATGCGCGCGTCAAATACAAGCCGATAGTTTTAAATCGACACAAGATGAATTTATTAAAAAATCATTAGAAATGCACGGAAACAAATATGATTATTCAGAATCGATATATGAAGGCAGTCTTAAAAATATAACGATTAAATGTTTAGTTCACGGACCTTTTACACAATTAGCAAAAAATCATTTGAAGGGCAGTGGATGTTTAGAGTGTGGACGAGATAATTCAAAAAGGAAACAAACTTTATCGACAGAGGAATTTATAAAAAGGGCTATAAAAACTCACGGAGATAATTTCGATTATTCAGATACAGTATATATTGATGCCCACACAAATATTAAAATTAAATGTAAACAACATAATAAAATATTTGAACAACAACCGTGTAGTCATTTAAATGGTGCAGGATGTGAAGATTGCAAAGCAGATAAAATAGGTAATGTTCGGAGACAAACTGTGGAATGGTTTATTGAGAAAGCAAATGAAGTACATAATAATAAATACGATTACTCAAAAGTTATATACAAAAATAGTCGCGATAAAGTATTAATTATATGCAAGGAACATGGTGAATTTTCTCAAATTGCGGGCGCTCATATATTTGGCAGTGGTTGTTATGATTGCGGACAAATAAAGAGTGCTGATAAATGTCGCAATAGTTTAGATGAATTTATTGAAAAATCACAGAAAGTTCATGGTAATAAATTCGATTATTCGAAAGTAAAATATGTCAATAATAAAACAAAAATAATTATAATATGCAAAATCCATGGAGAATTTTCACAAGAACCTAGTTCACATTTAAAAGGATGTGGGTGCATTAAATGTTTATATTGTCCTAATTGCTTACTGTTTAGAACAAACGGACAGATTTGTATTTGTTGTAAAGGTATTGATAATAAAATAAAATATATTAAAGAAAAAGAATTAGCAGTTATTAAATTTTTGAGAGAAAATTTATCGGAGTATGAATTTACACATAATAAATCTGTGGGAACTGACTGTACTGGAGGTCGATTATATCCAGATGTTAGGTTTGATTTTAACTATTATAATTTAATAGTTGAAATAGATGAATTCGAACATAGAGGTAGTGGCTATGATTGTGATAAGGCACGAATGTATGACATTATTGCCAAGTTAGGTATGCCTTGTATCTTCATAAGATATAATCCAGATAATAAAGATAGTAGGTTGGAAGTTTTATTAGAAACAATAAAACAATATGTGGAATTGGATATTGATGATGTAGGAAATATCTTTGATAATTATGGATTTAAGGCTATTTATTTATTTTATTCTAAAAAATAATATGATTTATGACGCTTTTTACATCTGACTAACAAAGAACTTATTAACAGCCTCAGCCTTACGAAAATCGTAGTCGTATATTCCCCGTATCCAGGCAGTAGGCTGAGTAAACATACTTTGGAAGATCTGGGAGGGGTAAACTGGCTCATTCTGTTCTTCGTTGAAGGTCCTCGGAATATACCTGAACACCACCTTCTGTTTCGAACATTCGCGATCTACGCGGGTCACTTCGATTACTATTAATATAATACCACATATTAAGAAAAGTAATAATACGGCTTTACTTATCATTTATATTAATTGATATATTTAATTTTAATCAATAATTTTTTTATAAAATAAATAAATTACTTTGAATCCATAATTATCAAACATATCTCGTGTATCATCTACGTCTAAATCTAAATATTCCTCAACTGATTTCAACAAAATATTTAAATCACTAATTTTATTATCCGGATTATATCTTATGAAAATACACGGCAATCCTAATTTAGCAATAATATCATACATTCTCGCTTTGTCACATTCGTATCCACTACCTCTGTGTTCGTGTTCGTCGATTTCAATTATTAAATTATAGTGATCAAAATCGAAACGAATATCCGGGTATAAGCGTCCTCCAGTACACTCAATTCCAACAGATTTATTATGTATAAATTCATGATCTGGTAATTTTTCTCTCAAAAACTTAACAACATAAAGTTCTTTTTCTTTGATACGTTCTATTTTTTTATCAATATATTTGCAACACGAACAAATATAACCATTTGTTTTAAATAATAAACATTTGGGACAAGAATGGCACTTTATGCATCCTCTACCCTGTAAATGATTTACAGGTTTCTGTGAAAAAATACCATGTTTTTCACATTTAATAGTTATTATCGTAGTATGATCAATATATTCAACATTTGAGTAATCATAAATATTTCCGTGTATTTTCTTTGCTTTTTCAACAAACTCATTCTTGTTAGATTTACATGCATCAGCCCTTTTTATTATACCGCATTCATAACAACCAATTCCAAATAAATGAGAACTTGGAAGTTGATAAAATTCACCATGTCTCTTGCATATTATATTAACCTTTATTGTTGAATTGACATATACAACTTTGGAATAATCATATCTGTTATTATGTAATTTATTCGATCTTGTAATAAATTCATCTAAACCAACGCGGCGGTTTTCAATATTACAATTATAACATCCACGCCCTTCCAGATGATGATACGGTGCTTGACTAAATTCTCCATGTTCACTGCATATCATCAATACTTTGTCTCGAGCAGTTTCGTATACAACTTTAGAATAATCATATTTTTTCCCGTGAATTTTATTTGCTTGTTCAATAAACCGTTCAGTTGTTTTACGTTTTTTATTAGCTTTAGTAATAGAACCACATTCTATACAACCACTTCCTCTCAAATGTAAAAAGGGCATTTGTTCAAACGATTTATTATGATATTTACACTTTATCTTAACAAGGATTCTGGCCTTAATGTACACAACATCCATATAATCATATTTTTCACCATGAAGCTTAATCGCCTTATTAATAAATTCCATTGTTTTACTATCCCGTTCATTATCAATTACATCCATATTTTTATCAATTATTGATGAAAATATCTTATTATGTTATTTGATTATTATCAAAATAATAATCAAATTTTCTTAATTTCATTTAATGATTATTTTTATATGTTTTACGCTTATCTATTGGTTTGCATAATGTAATCATATTAAAATTGAATTAATGAATAGTTAAAAATCTAGTTATCAATAATTAAAAATTATATTATTATAAATGGAAAATGAAAAAACTGGGAATAGTATAGATGAATATCAAATAGAAAAAAATAAAGCCTTTATTGATAAAGCCATTAAAATACACGGAAATAAATATGATTATACTAATGTTATGTATAAAGATTATAAGAAAACTAAAGTAGAAATAATATGTGGTGCTCATAAAAAACCATTGTCATTTTATCAATTGCCATCAAATCATTTAGCAGGACGAGGTTGTAATGTTTGTTCACGTTATAGAAATCCAGAAATTCGGAAAATAACTCGTGATGATTTTATAGAAAAAGCTAAAAAAATACACTGTGATAAATATGATTATTCTGATGTTGTATATATTGATTATGAGACAAAAGTTAAAATAAAATGTCATAATCATGATAAATTAGTAATATTTGAACAAGCTCCACGATTTCATCTTGAGGGTAGAAGATGTATTAAATGTGCAAACGTTCATACAAGTAATAAAAATCGTTCTACAACGGAAGAGTTTATTAACAAAGCAAAAAAAATACATGGTGATAAATATGATTATTCGTATGTTGAATACAAAGATAATAGTACTAAGATTCAAATTGTGTGCAACAATCACTCTGAACCAATTATATTTGAACAAAGACCACAAACACATTTAGCAGGATCAGGATGTCAAAAATGTGGATTTATAATTTCATCCGAAAAACAATGTATGACAAAACAGGAATTTACTGATAAAGCAATCAAAATTCATGGAAATAAATACGATTATAATAAAGTAGAATATACAGATAGTAGAACAAAGATTATTATTTCATGTCCGATACATAATGATTTTTATCAAACACCAAATGAACATTTAGATAGAAGTGGTTGCAAAAAATGTGGTTTAGAAACAATCAGACAAAAAAATAGTTCAACAAGAGACGAATTTATTAAAAAAGCGACAAAAGTTCATGGGGATTTATATAATTATTCAAAAGTTAAATATATTAATTCTTCCACAAAAGTAGTTATAGGATGTAAAATTATGGGCCATGGAGACTTCTCACAATCTCCAAATTGTCACCTACAAAAACAAGGATGTCCAAAATGTTATGCATGTCCAACATGTCTATTATGGAGAACGGGTGGTGTATTATGTGAGTATTGTAAGCCTTTACAGAAAAATAAATTATATGAAAAAACAAAAGAGATGAAAGTAGTAAAATTCCTGAAAGAAAATTTACCTGATTATGAATTCATACACAATAAATCTGTAGGAACTGAATGCAGTGACGGACATTTATTTCCTGATATAAGATTCGATTGTAGTTATTATCATCTAATTATTGAAATAGATGAACACGAACATAGAGGAGCAAATTATGAGTGCGATAAACGTCGCATGTATGACATAATTGCTAAATTGGGTTTGCCTTGTATTTTTATTAGATACAATCCTGACAATAAAAATAGTGATTTACACTGTTTATTAGATGTTATTAAGAAATATATTGATTTAACAATTGACGAAAGTAAAAATATGTTTGATAATTATGGATTCAAAGTTGAATATTTATTTTATAAAAAATCAGTGGAATGATTATCTTAATTTTATTCAATGATTATTTTTGTATGTTTTTCTTTTTTTATCAATTGGTTTACCATCATCGTCTATCTCTACTTTTGTAACTTTAAGTTCTGTTCGGTCTTTTCTTTTCCTATTACAGTATTCTGCAATATCGAGACCTTTTCTTTTCGATCTCCAATTTTCATCATAATTATCTTCATGATATTTTCTAAATTGTGCGCATCCAATACTCAAATTCGATTGTTCCAACGGTGCTTTATACCAGTAAATCTTTTCTAAAAATGAAGCTCTAGCACCTCTATTTGATATAACCATACAACCAAAATCAGCTGTTAATTGTACAAATGTTTGTCTAAACGAATTAAAATCAGGAAACATACCAGCATAATGATCGTAAATTCTTTTTAAATTAGATACGAAATCTTCTGCTAGTAAAAAAATATAATCAAAATTTCCCCGTAATTCAGGTGTAATACCTAACGGATATTGCATAGTAAGAATATACATAATTTCATAATGACGACCATTATATAATAATTCTGTGATAGGTGGATCTCTCATCCATGTACCTTTTTTACTGAGACAATCGTCCATAACAATAAATGCTCTTGAATCTAGTGATTTTCCTCTTTCTTCTTTTCTCTTTTTTTTGTCTATAATTTTTTCTTGTCTGGCTAATAATCTTTCGATGATTTCACTCTTGTATGTATAATGTATATATGATTCTGGAAAAAAGTTTCCATAAAAACAATTCATTCTATCGGTTGGCGCAATAATCATTCCCACTGGAATATCCCTAAAATGTTTTAATATTGCTCGACAAACAACACTTTTGCCTGATCCTCTTTTGGCAACCATGACAATTGACGGGTTCACAACCATGGATTCTAATTTAAATTCGCTGATGGGTAAAGATCCCTCCCCACCAATCTCAACATCCTTTACGGTCATTGTAGATAACTATATACTATCATCACATTTTATTTATTTTGTTGATAACAAAATAAATAGTATCAATAAATTATTAAATTAATCGTATGTTTCAATAAACACATCAGGTACGTCAAGAGGTTTATTTGGAATATTCATGCCTTTTGATATTAAATGAAATGATGTAGCTGATTCCGATGAAACGGATTTTTCATCTACTGCAAATTTATATTTTGGTGTCGCAGTGGATTTCATAACAGAATCATCAGCGTCACTTTGATCCAATTGAACGTCAGGATTTATATAAAAATATGCATACGCGATTATACATACTATTATTGCTGCAACCAATGGCAAAAACAAACTTATACTCTTTTTAGTATTTTCATCTCTCTTCTTTTGCGATTTTATATTTTTATTCATAGAATCAGATTGCCACAATAAATATAAATATGTCAAACATCCGGCAATAACACCCAATAGGATAGGATTTTTAAATATTTCTAAATACATTTAGATTATACTATTACTACAAGAAAATATATATGTTCAATTAACACAATTATTATTTTATTTAATCAAAATAAAATAATTATGATTGTTATTAGGAGTTCACGTATGATAAATACAATTATTATTTTATTTAATCAAAATAAAATAATTATGATTGTTATTAGGAGTTCACGTATGATAAATACAATTATTATTTTATTCAATTAAAATAAAATAATTATGATTGTTATTAGGAGTTCACGTATGATAAATACAATTATTATTTTATTCAATTAAAATAAAATAATTATAATTGTTGTTAGGAGTTCACGTATGATAAATACAATTATTATTTTATTTAATCAAAATAAAATAATTATGATTGTTATTAGGAGTTCACGTATGATAAATACA